>SAMEA3663207__coassemble_51_pt1 | contig 58884 bp, 54 predicted proteins | sample SAMEA3663207__metabat2_low_PE_015 | metagenome-assembled genome bin SAMEA3663207 (sample SAMEA3663207) | pig gut metagenome | biome: pig gut; feature: pig-associated habitat; material: faeces | place: China | collected 2013 | reverse complement strand
CCTGTGACCCCTTGCTTGTAAGGCAAGTGCTCTCCCAGCTGAGCTATGCTCCCACATCACGACTGTGACAAGCGATATTATAGCGTATGAGTTTGTTGGTGTCAATAATTTTTTTTAGGATTTTTTTAAATTCTTTCGGTACACAGCTTCGTGACGAACGCACCGCAGCGCCAAACGGGGAAAAATCCGCGGAATAGCGGTATTTTTGACGCATAGGTCGTTTGAGGCGCTTCGGACACCGCACGGGGCGGACAAAAAAGACCACCTGCATTGCAGATGGTCGGGATTGCGGTTTAGGGGCTTATGCGATCCTTCTCAGGAAGAAATAGAGCCTCGACTGGGCTTCGGCATAGCCGTATTCATCGCCGCAGGTATAGAGCGTGACGAAAGTATCGGACGGGCTGACGCTTACGCCGAGATCTATTTCCGAGCGTTGGAGCTGCTTGTTGATCCACTCCTGCACCTCGGAATCCGTGTATTCGTAAAGCGAATTGCCGTTGTAAAGTATCGTGGAGGTAGGCTCCTCGTGCGGAGTTTCATAGAGCGCAAATATCTCAAACTCCATATAAGTGCCTTCGATGGTTATTCCGATAACCCTGTTTTTGAACGTGAGCAGACTTTCCTTGTTGTCCTGAAGGTCGTGCAGGGCGTGGAACATCGTCTTGGCAACCCTCATGTTGTGACCGGTTATCGTGTTGTTTTTCCAGAGATTTCTCTGCCACGAATAGATGCTTCCTCCGTCACTTTCGTTGCCGTCAATATCGTGGTAGTTGTAGAACCACTTGCCGCTTGCATCGCAAAGTATCGGATAGTCTATGACCGTGCCGTCTACGGCTATATAGCCCATTACGTCGTCGTTTTTATCGAGCGCCGCCTGATATTTTTCCATATACGGGTCGGTTATCGGGAACTGCGACAAAACGCCCGTTCCCCTTGAGTGCTTGTTTATGTGCTGGAACGGACTGCCGCTTTCGAACAGCTTTGCCGCCTCGATAAACGCACCGTGAAGGTCGATGCTGCCGTTGCCGTATTTTGTAATAAGCTCAACGTCCGTGTTGCTGATGCTGCCGTCGCCGTTGAGGTCGCCCTTTATCACGACCGTGCCGTAAAGCGTGTCTCCGTCGTATATCTCCGCACCCGTGCCGACGATGGCGTCGTCCGCAAGCTCTTCGCCGCCGCTTTTTACCGTTACCGATTCAAGCCCCGCAAGCGCTCCGATGACCTTTTTTATGCTTTCACAGGCGGTGTTTGCGGGAAGTCCGGTTATGTAGCCGTTTGCGTCCTTTGATGCACGCAGGCTCCATGCGAATACGGCAGTCTGCCTGTTGTCGGGATCGCCGTAAGCAATTACACTGCCTTCGGCGTCCATGACGAGCTGATAATCGCTGCCGACAGCCGCTTCAACTGCGCGGACATCGCTTTCGGAGGCAAAGAGGGTTTCTGCGTTTGAAAGCACCTTTCCGTCGCTTGTTACGGCGCTGAGTATGCCGTTGCTCAGGGCTATGGACTGTACGTTTGTCCATGCGGAGGTGTCTGCGGCAAGGGTGGTGACGACCGTGCCGTCCGCTTTGAGGGCGGCCGCCGCATCGCCGCTCGCTGCGATCTGCAAGACGCCGTTCCATGCGGAAACGTCGGGGGCACTGCCGAATGCGGACACACTGCCGTCCGATGCGAGGCAGAGAGTGAAGCCGCTGCCTGCGGCTATCGAGGATATGCCGGCTGCGGAGGAGGCGTCACATGAGCTTGAGCCCGAGGTCAGCACCGTGCCGTCAAGCTTGAGCCCGACGATGTGTGTGTCGCTTACGGCAACACGCACGACGTCCTTCCACGAGGCCACGTTACACGAGGAGGCGAGCTTGCCCGTTAAAACGACGGTGCCGTCGGACGCAACGCCTGCCGTGCTGTCGGTTGCAACGGCGATCTGTACGATGTTTTTCCAGCTTGAAACGTTCCTTTGACCAAAATCGTTTCTGCCTGCGGTAAGCACGGCGCCGTCGGTTCTGAGTGCGGCGGTGTGGGTGGAGCAGGTCAATATACTGCCTGTATTTATCGGCTGTCCGAAATCGACCTCGATAACGGGCTTTTCCGTGGGCTGGGCGGTGGGATCGCCGATTATATCCACGGGAGTATCCACGGGTTTTTTGCAGCCGACCGTGCCGATGAGCATGAGTGCCATAAGCAGGAAGCATACGATTCTCTTCATAGTTCAAACAGTCCTTTCTTAAATCGACCCATTGCGGGTGTATAGTAACACATAATATATTTCAATGATAGCATATTTGACCGATTATTAAAATGGATACAGCCAAAATTTTTTAATTGTTCACTTTTAACGCTTTTTTATCGCCGTGCTTTGACAAAAGGCGGCAAAAAGCGTACCGCAAACGATAAATAGGCAATATCCTGCTGTATTGCATCGATTTGGAGGATGTGATAACATTATATTACAGAAGAAACTTATACGGAGGATGGCCGGTCACAATGAAAGGCGGATTAAAACGGCTGCTTGAGGATAAAGTATTTTGGCGTTCGATGCTGAGGATCGCATTTCCCGTGGCAATGCAAAACCTGCTTGCGTCATCGCTTGCTTTGATAGACTCACTTATGGTGGGACAGCTCGGCGATACTGCGCTTGCGGCGGTGGGAATAGGCTCACAGCTTTCGTTCTTTGCGAATATACTTATGTTCGGCATAGTGTCGGGCGGTGCGGTGTTTGCCGCCCAATACTGGGGAAGCAAGAACATGAAGGGCATAAGCAAGGCACTGGGCGTGATGCTTTGCTGCAACGTGCCGATCGCGCTGGTGTTTGTGCTGCTTGGGCTTTTTATCCCCGAGCGGCTTATTGCGCTCTTCTCGCCGGAGGATGCGGCAGTAATACAGGCAGGTGCGGATTATATCCGCATCGCGATGTTCTCGCAGGTGGGGCTTGTGTTCAACCTTGCGTTCTCCACCACGCTCCGTTCGACCGAGGAGGTAAAGATACCGTTCATTACGAGCGGAGTTTCGGTCGCGACCAACCTTGTACTCAATTACATTCTCATATACGGAAAGCTCGGTCTGCCGGCGATGGGCGTAGAGGGTGCGGCGGTTGCAACGGTAGTATCCGCTGTGCTGGGACCGCTTCTTATGTATCTGATGTCGCTCAAAAAGAAAAATGCCATCTCGGCCGGCTTCAGGGAGCTGTTCGGCTTTGACAGGGAGTTTGCTGCGCTGTTTTTCAAAAAGGCACTCCCCGTCATGTTCAACGAGGGACTTTGGTCGCTCGGCGTGATGGTGTATAACGCCATTTTTGCGAGGATGGGCACGGATTGCTATGCTGCGCTCACCATATTCCGCACCGTTGAAAATATCGCATTCGTGTTTTTCATGGGTCTTTGCCACTCGTGCAACGTGCTTGTGGGAAAGAACATCGGCGCAGGGCAGACGGAGACGGCGAAGCTTTATGCAAAGCGCTTTATCCTGCTGATACCCTTTTTGGCGATCGTTGTGGGCGGGCTTGTGATAGCCTTCAGGAACCCTATACTCATGCTCTATGCCGAAACGTCCGACAGCGTAAGAAATACTGCGGCAACGCTGCTTTTGATCTACGGGCTTGAAATGGGGATAAGGAATATCCCGTATATATCCGTCGTCGGAATATTCCGTGCCGGCGGAGATACAAAGGTGGGAATGTACTTTGACATAGGCACGCTGTGGATGATCGCCCTGCCGGCAACGTATCTTTGCGGACTTGTCTGGGAGCTGCCGTTTGTAACCACATATCTTGTGATGATGCTCAGCGAGGATCTGCTAAAGGTGGTGCTGTGCCTCATACGCTTCTTCAGCATGAAGTGGATAAAGCCCGTTGTGAATTTAGGTCCTGCGGAAACGGGGGTCGAAAACGGGTGATACGGGAGCTTATCAAAAAGGAAATACCCAATGCGGACGACAGGCTTGCTCAAAAGCTTGCAAAGTATTACGAAATGCTCGTTGAGTGGAACGGACGCATGAACCTGACCGCAATCACCGATCCGGAGGAGGTCGTCAAAAAGCACTTTGCCGACAGCCTGCTCCCGATGGAGCTTATCCCCGAGGGCGCAAGGTGCATTGACGTCGGAACCGGCGCAGGCTTTCCGGGAATACCGCTTTTAATCGCACGGGGGGATATAAGCGTTGTGCTTCTCGACTCGCTTCAAAAGCGGCTTTCGTTTTTGGAGGCGGTGACAGGCGAATTGGAGCTTTCCGACAGATGCAGACTCGTTCATGCAAGGGCGGAGGACGCCGCACGTATGGCGGAGCACAGGGAAAGATACGACATTGCATTGTCCCGTGCGGTCGCAAATACCGCCGTACTGCTCGAATACACGGTGCCGTTTTTGAAAACGGGCGGCACGTCCCTCATGTACAAGGGGGCTTCGGCGAGGGAGGAACTCGGCGTTTGCGGCGGCGCCATCGACAAGCTGAAGGTCGAAATTGCGGTCAAGGACTACGAGGCAAGCTGGGGCGAGCGCTGCGTGACAGCCGCAAAAAAACTGTTCCCAACGGCAGCGGCATACCCAAGGAAGCCCGCCGAGATAAAGAAAAAGCCCCTTTGATGGGCAAAAATATCCAGGAAAGGAATGACGGTCATGCCCGTATTCAATATTTTCGGTCAGAAAAACGAACAGCCAAAAAGGCTTGAGGAGATAGACATTAAGCGTATCGTCCCCAACCCAAATCAACCGAGGAAGTCGTTCGACGATGAATCCATAGCGGAGCTTGCCCAGTCCATACAGGAGGTCGGACTGATACAGCCCCTCATCGTCAGGAAAACCGACGCAGGCTACGAGCTTGTTGCCGGCGAGCGCAGGCTCAGGGCGATGAAGCTGATAAACATGGAGAAGGCCACCTGCATCGTTCAGGCGGACGTTAAGGAGGAAGCGTCGGCGGTTATGGCGCTGATAGAGAATCTTCAGCGTGAAAACCTGCACTACCTTGAGGAGGCGCAATGCTACAGCGAGCTTCTGACGGGCTTTAACATGACGCAGGAAGAGCTTGCAAAGCGTCTCGGAAAGAGCCAGTCGTCCATAGCCAACAAAATGAGGCTGCTGAAGCTTTCCGAGGAGGTAAAGGCATATATGACCGAAGCGGGGCTGTCCGAACGCCATGCCCGTGCGCTGCTCAAATTATCGAGCGACGAGGAACAGCTCGATATGGTAAAGCAGGTAAAGGAAGGTGCGCTTTCGGTTAAGGAAACGGAAAGCTGCATCGAAAAGCATCTCAACCGGATGTACGATGAGAGGAAGGACGGCGCAAGACCCCGCCCCGTTGTGATGCGCATGGTAAAGGACTACCGTCTGTTTATGAACACGATAAACCATGCTATCGAGGAACTCAGGAGTGCCGGACTTAACGTCGATGTTGAGCAGACGGACAGGGAGGACGGCGTGGACATTTCAATAAAGGTTACAAAACCGTAAAAGGAGCTATATTATGAACAGGGAAAGACTTGTTGAACGCTTTATCAGATACGTCCGCTGCGCCAGCGAATCGGGCAGCGAGAGGAATTTCTGCCTTATGCTCGAACAGGAGCTTAAAGCTCTCGGGCTGAACGTGATGAGGGGAGAGGTCGGGGAGCAATGCGGCTCCGACGGCTTTAACATCTATGCTGTGCTTCCCGAAAACGGCGAAGGTCACGGCGAGCCGGTGCTTTTCTCCTCGCACATGGATACCGTGGTGCCGGGCAAGGACATAAAGCCCGTGATCGACGGCGGTATAATCCGCTCCGACGGCACCACCGTCCTCGGAAGCGATGACAAATCGGGCATAGCCGCCGTTATGGAGGCGCTTGAAACCATTGTGGAAAAAGGACTGCCGCACCGCACCGTGGAGGTAATGTTCACCGTTTGCGAGGAGGTGGGGCTCAGGGGCTCACGCTATGCGGACTATTCGTGGATAAAGTCGAAAAGCGCCGTGGTACTCGATTCGAGTGCCGTTGGCTGCGTGATAAACAGAGCGCCGGCAAATTTCAGAATAAACATCGAGATAACCGGCAAGAGCGCCCACGCAGGACTTGCGCCCCACGAGGGCATACACGCACTCAAGGCGGCGTGCGAGGCGATCGCCGAGATACCCTGCGGCTTTGTGGATGACATGACGGTCATGAACGTTGCAAACCTCGTATCAGTCGGAAAGACGAACATAGTTCCCGAAAAAGCGACGTTCAGCATGGAAATTCGTTCCTTTGACGAGGCGCTGCTGCAAAAGCGCCTTTTCGACTCGGAGCAGGCGATAAAGCGTGCGTGCGAAAAGTACGGCGCAAGCTATAAATGGATGCCCGACAGACATTCCGAGGTTATCTATATAAGGGAGGACGCCCCGATAATGCAGGAGCTTCTCGGCATCTATGCGGCTCTCGGGAGAACTCCCGACATCGAAAGAACCTACGGCGGAAGCGATGCAACATGGCTTTGCAGCAACGGCATAGCCGCGCTCAACGTCGGCACGGGTATGCAGGCGGTGCATTCGCTCGACGAGCATATCGCAATATCGGATCTTGAGGATACGGCGGAGATGGTATTGCTGATGATGAAGGGAAAATAAAAACGTCATCTAAGTAAAAAAGCACCACCCGAGAAGGAGCGGAGAGTCCCTTTCCCGGGTGGCTTTTTATGGGGTGAGAGGCTTATTTGATTTTCTCGGTATCGACCTTGTCAAGCCATACGACGGCGGCTTCGGCAACCTCTTTCAGTGCCGTGTCGCCAAACGGCGTTGCAAGCCCTGCGGAGGCCACAAGACCGTCGAAGGTCATCGTTCCGGCGTTGCCCACGAGGGTCATATACCTGCGCCATGCGTCCTTCATGTCCTTCTGCATCACCGCCCAGAACTGCAATGCGACCGTCTGAGCGAGGCAGTAGTCGATGTAGTAGAACGGGTTTTCGTATATATGCGACTGCCTCTGCCAGTTCTTGCCTTCGCCGTAGAAGGGGATCTCGCCGTCGATGCGTACCCAGGGCATATAGTCCGCCATGAGCTTTTTCCACGTGTCGTGGCGCTCGGCGGGCGTCATTTCGGGCTTCTCGTAAACGATGTGCTGGAAGTGGTCAACCATCGTGCCGTAGGGGATAAAGGTCAGTGCGCCCGAAAGATGGCTGTAATAGAACTTTTCGGTGTCCTCACCGAACCAGCCCTCCTGCCACGGCCATGCGAAAAACTCCATGCTCATGGAATGGATCTCGCAGCTTTCCATGGTCGGGTTCTGATTTTCCGGCGGGAAGATGTTCCTTGCCGTGTAGCCGGCAAAGGCGTGACCGGCTTCGTGCGTTATTACCTCGACGTCGTGTGCCGTGCCGTTGAAGTTTGCAAAGATGAACGGAGCCTTGTATCTGGGAAGCCCCGTGCAGTAGCCGCCGCCCTCTTTGCCCTTGCGGCTGAGAACATCGAGAAGCTCGTTTTCGTACATGAAGTCGATGAACTCCGCGGTTTCGGGCGAAAGCTCATGATAGAAGCGCTTGCCGTGCTCAAGTATCTCCTCGGGCGTTCCCTTGGGGGTGGGGTTGCCGGTCCTGAACGACAGCGCCATATCGGAATAGTTAAGGGGATAGCTTGCACCGATGCGCTTTGCCTGCTCCCTGTACAGCCTGTCGGCGATGGGAACGATGTACTTTATGACCGCATGGCGAAATCTTTCCACGTCCTCGGCGGTGTAGCTGTTTCTGTTCATACGGTAGTAGCCGAGCTGTATGTAGTTTTTGTAGCCGAGCTTCCTGCCCATCTCGTCACGAAGGTGCACGAGCTTGTCGTATATCTCGTCTAACTTTTCACCGTTTTCGGTGTAAAAGCCGCCCTCAGCCTTCCATGCTTCGAGGCGCTTGTTGTCATCAACGACCTGCTTGTGGGGAGAAAGCTGGGAGAGCGTGTAAATACCGCCGTCGAAAGGTATCTGTGCCGAGGCGATGAGCTTTGCATATTCGGTCGTGAGCTTGTTCTCCTCCTGCATTTCGGGGATTATCTCGGGCGAAAACGCTTTAAGAGAGATCTCGATGTTTTTGAACATAAGCTCACCGTAGGCTTCCTCAAACTGCCTGCGATAGGGCGAACCCAGCATCGAGAGGGCGAAAAGCTGCATCAGCTCCTGCATTGCCGGCAGGGTTTCGTCCCAAAACTCGGCTTCCTTGTCATAAAACTCGTCCTCGGTGTTTATCGAGTGGCGGATGTACGACAGGGAGTAATCGGTTTCGACGTCGGTGGTTATGCCGCAGTATTCGACAAAAACCTTGTTGGCTTCGTCAAACGAGGCGGCATTTTTCATCCGCTCGGTCAATTCTGCGACCTGCTTGCTCAAAAGCTCGAAGTCGGGTCTTGAATAGGGCATATCGTTAAATTTCATGGACAGACCTCCGTTGCTGTTTTGTATAATTATACCGCTTGCCGAATGCGTTTGCAAGCACGGCAAAAAGGGGGGGCCGATAAAATGCTGCGTTGAAAAATGTGTGAAAATTTGATAACATAACAGTACAGAATGAAAGGTCGGTGAAATACCATGTGGAAAAAGATCAGCATTTATACTACCCCCGAGGCGCTTGAGGCGGTGGCGGGGAGGCTTTATATGCTCGGCATAGAGCAGGTGGAGATAAACGAGGATCTGCAGGGGATAGAAAGCTATCTTCGTGAGGCGAGCCTCTATTGGGATTATGCGGAACCCCGTGAGCTTGTGGGTGACAGACCCGAGCCGTTTGTTACGGCATATATCGCCGACATAGATGAAAACAGGGAGCTTATCGCCTCTATAGCCCCCGACATGGAGGCGCTTAAAAAAGAGGAGCTCGGAATAGATCTCGGCAGTCTCAAAATGGAATATGACGAGGTTGATGAGGAGGATTGGGCAAACAACTGGAAGGCATACTACAAGCCCATCGAGATAGGCGAAAGGCTTTTAGTATGCCCCTCATGGGAAAAGGCGGAGGATACCGGCAGGGTAACGCTTTCGCTTGACCCGGGCATGGCGTTCGGCTCCGGCTCGCATCAGACGACGGGAATGTGCCTTGAATTTATCGAGGGACTGGACGTTTCGGGCATGAGCGTGGCGGATCTTGGCTGCGGAAGCGGAATACTTTCCATTGCCGCATTGCTTCTCGGTGCAAAGAGTGCCGTTGCCGTGGATATAGATCCTATAGTCGAGGACGTGGTGAGGGAGAACGCCGAGCTGAACGGCATAGGCGGCGAATACACCGTGTTTACGGGCAACGTGCTTGCCGACGGCGAGGCAAAGGAGAGAGTGGCAGCAGAAAAATACGACCTTGTGCTTGCCAATATAGTGGCGTCGGTGATAATTCCCCTCGTGCCGTTTGCAAGGCAGATCGTTGGGGAAAACGGGCTGTTTGTGACCTCGGGCATAATCAGCGACAGGGAGCAGGAGGTATGTGAAGCGCTCGGGAAAAACGGCTTCGAGGTGCAGTCCGTAAAGCACAGGGACGACTGGGTTGCGATAATGGCAAGGGCAAAATAAAACGGTATGAACAGGTTTTTTACAGACGAGCCGCTTGTTGAGGGCGGCACGGTGACGATAGAGGGCGAGGACGCAAAGCATATTACAAGGGTGCTTCGCCTTGAAAAGGGCGACAGGGTGGAGCTTTGCGACAAAAACGCCGCAGAGTGCGACGCCGTAATAACCGATACGGAGAAGGAGCGTGTACGGCTCAGAGCCGAAAACGTGCGCCGAAGTACGGCGGAGCCGCTTACCGAGGTCACGCTGTTTCAATGCCTGCCAAAGTCCGGCAAGATGGAGCTGATAATACAAAAATGCGTTGAGATGGGCGTTCATTCCATCGTTCCGGTATCGTCGGCACGCTGCGTGGTGAAGCTTGACAAAAAGGACTCAGCCGCACGGATACAGCGCTACAACCGCATAGCATACGAAGCGGCGAAGCAGTCAAAGCGCGGCAGAGTACCCGAGGTGAAAAACGTTACGGCGCTTAAAAAGTGCGCCTTGGACGGCTTTGACCTGGTACTCACGGCGTACGAGCTGGAGAAGGAAACAACGCTGAAGCGTGCGCTGACGGCGCACAGGGACGCCCGCCGTATTGCCGTGTTCATCGGGCCCGAGGGCGGCTTTGAGGCGGAGGAGGTAAATTGGCTGGCGGAGCGATGGGATGCAATTAGCGTTTCGCTCGGCAGCAGGATATTGAGGACGGAAACGGCAGGCATGGCCGTTATAGCCATGCTTCTGTACGAGTTGGAGGGCTGACAGACGATGAAAGCGGCATTTTATACGCTCGGATGCAAGGTGAATCAGTATGACACGCAGGCGATGCGTGAGCTTTTTGAAAAGGCGGGGCATGAGGTCGTCGAGTTTGAACAGGCGGCGGACGTGTACATCATAAACACCTGCACGGTCACGCAGGTTGCCGATAAAAAATCACGCCAGATAATTTCGAGGGCGTGCGAGCTTGCACGGGAGCACGGAAACGCCGACGCCCATATAATCGTCGCAGGCTGTTACGGGCAGTGGGCGCACGAAAGGCTTATAGAGCTTGAGGGCGTGGATATAGTTGCCGGAACGTCGGAGCGGGGACGGATAGTCGAGCTTGCGGAGGGGCTTGTTCGGGGCAGCTTTGAGCCGATCGTCGTGAAAAAGGTAACGGGCCTTGAATTTGAGGATATATCGGCGGTAAAGGAAGGCAGGACGAGGGCGCACCTCAAAATTCAGGAGGGCTGCGACAGATTCTGCACCTACTGCATAATACCGCACGTTCGAGGAAACGTAAGGAGCAGAAGCCTCGAAAGCATACGCAGGGAGCTTGAAAAGCTTGAGGCGGAGGGCTTTAAGGAGGTGGTGCTGACGGGCATACATCTCATGTCCTACGGAAAGGAAACAAAATATACCGTAACGCTTTTGGATGCGATAAGGCAGGCGGACGGTATCGACGGCATAAAGCGAATACGGCTCGGCTCGCTCGAACCGCAGCTTCTGACCGATGAATTTGTAAAAACGCTCGCGGAAAACGGGAAAATATGCAGGCACTTCCATCTGTCCATGCAAAGCGGAAGCGACTCCGTGCTTAGGCGCATGGGGCGGCGGTACGTATCGGATGAATATATGCGCTGTGTGGAGCTTTTAAGAAAATATATGCCCGGCTGTGCGATAACCACCGATATAATTGCGGGCTTCCCGGGGGAAACCGAGGAGGAGCACGCCGAAACGCTGGCGTTTGCCGAAAAAGTCGGCTTTTCGAGGATACACGTTTTCCCGTATTCAAGGCGTGCCGGAACCCCTGCCTATTCCATGCCGGATCAGGTGGAGAACAAGGTCAAGTCGAGGCGTGCTTCGGAGCTTATAAAGCTTGGCGAAAGGCTTGAACGTGCGTATCTTGAAGGTGCGGTCGGCACGGTGCAGAGCGTGCTTTTTGAAACCGAGGACGGCGAGTATATGTGCGGTTACACCCCGACCTATATGCACGTCAGGGCGCTTGCCGACAAATCGCTCCAAAACAACATTGTCGATGTCAAAATTACGGGCGTGGAAGGCTCTGCGCTCGTGGGGAAAATACAGTAACAGGGAGGCAAATTATATGAACAAGTGTCTTTTTTGCATGATAAGGGACGGCGAGATACCTTCGGACAAGGTATATGAGGATGAACACGTGATTGCTTTTCGGGATATAGACCCGCAGGCGCCCGTACATATTCTCATCGTGCCGAAGGAGCATTACGCAGACATAACCGAATGCCCGAACGAAACCGCAGGCTATATGCTTGATGCGGCAAGGCGGCTGGCAGTCGAAAACGGTCTTACGGAAAAGGGCTTCAGACTCGTTATGAACACGGGCGAGGAGGGCGGACAGAGCGTGAAGCATCTGCACATGCACCTGCTCGGCGGCAGGCAGATGACGTGGCCTGCGGGCTGAGAACGGATTTTTTCGGGGAGCGGAACGGCTCCCTTTTTTGTTTTTCAAAATATTATCAATTCCTTTTAAAACCGTTAAAAACAATAAAAATTCGGTATCCCTGCGACAAAAAATGCAGAACCTAAATCCAGCTCGATGTACGACCGGAGGGTTTATAATGAAAAGGGTATTCAAAACGCTTAAATTCCTTGTGGGAATCACGGCGTGCGTTTTAATGTGTATGTTTTACGGCGGCGAGGAGATGACGCTGCTGAGGCGGCTTCCCGATACCATATATACGGACGGCGGCTCGCCCGAGGAAGCCGCAAACGTTATAGGCGACACGCTCGGCTCGGTCGGTGCGGCGGTGCAGGACGACGTTATGACGGTGCGTATGTTCGGGCTTCCCGTAAAGACCGTAAACATACGGGAACGGCAGGAGATAACGGTTATGCCCGGCGGCAATGCGCTTGCCATTTCGATAGAGGCGGACGGAGTGCTTGTGGTTGGACTTGGCGATGTAAACGGCTCAAGCCCCGCTTACGAGGCGGGGATAAGAGCAGGGGATATAATTACGGCCGTCAACGGGAAAAAACCGAAAAACTCCGACGAGCTTACACGAATGTTTGCCGAATGCGGCGAGGAAACCGTGACGATAACCGTAAAGCGAAAGGGACGAATTTTGAAGTATGACGTAACGCCCGCCATGGACGCAAACGACGGAAGATACCGCCTTGGAATATGGGCAAGGGACGATACCGCAGGAATAGGTACGCTGACGTTTGTTGCGGACAGCAGGTTCTGCGCACTCGGACATTCTATTGCCGACGTGGATACGGGTGTGACCATTGAGGTGGACAGCGGCGATATTGCCTTTGTGGATATAATTTCCATAAGCAGAAGTCAAAAGGGGAGCGCAGGTGAGCTTATAGGAAGGCTTTTGAAGGACAGGGACAGATGCGGCGCAATCGAAAAAAACAACGATTACGGCATATACGGCACCATGGAGGGCGAGTTTTTGAACGATATTTACGATGACGGCGTGCTGCTTGCCTATCCCGAGGAGGCGCATGTAGGCAAGGCGACCCTGCTTGCGACCGTGGAGGGCGGCGAGGTAAGGGCGTATGAATGCTCGATAATTAAGGTATTTCCGCAGAGCGAAAAGGACGTAAAGAGTATGGTGGTGGAGGTTACGGACGATGCGCTGCTTGACCTGGCGGGCGGCATAGTGCAGGGCATGAGCGGCAGCCCCATCATTCAGGACGGTAAGCTTATCGGTGCGGTCACCCACGTTTTTGTAAACGACCCCACAAAGGGCTACTGCCTGTACGCCTGGTGGATGTATGACGAGATGAACGGATGATGAAAAGCATATTTGCGGCGCTAAACGATGCCGCCCTGATACAGGGGCTCAGGCAGCATAAATGGGAAGGTGACGCCTTCCGTGTCGTCGGTGCGGCGGATAATGCCCGTGACGCCATGGACGGGCTTTTTTCGTGTGCGGCGGACATTCTTTTGATCGATATGCAGCTTTCGGGGCGGGACGGCATAGAGCTTATATGTGGGTTGGAGAAAAGACCGGACACGGTAGTGCTTTGCTCCGCCTTTTTTAATGACGACACGGCAAAGCTGGCGGCGGAGGCGGATATAGATGACTTTATAATGCTGCCGACGGATGCGGACGAGATAGAGCTGCGTCTGCTTCGGATGACAAATCCCGATGCGGCGGAGGAGCTGGGAAGAAAGCGATTTCACGCAATGCTGAGGGAGGGCGCAGAGAAAATGCTCGATGAGCTCGGCATTCGCTCCGAACTGAAGGGCTGCCGTTACCTTTCGGCGGCGATAGCACTTTTTGCGGCAGGCGGAGGAAAACTGAAAAACAGCATATACCCGAGGGTGGCGGCGATGTTCGATACCTCCGCAAATAACGTGGAAAGATGTATCCGCCACTCGATAGAAACCGCATGGCTGAAGGGAAATATGTCAAAACAGCACGAGTATTTCGGATATACCGTTCAGGAACGGCGAGGCAAGCCGACCAATGCCGAATTTATAGCCATGCTGTCGGACAGGCTGAAAAACGGCTGTAATACAGATATGCTTTTTTGAATATAGTTCGGTAAACGCAAAAGACAGGTGTTTGCCGATGACTAAACAACGGATAAAAAGACGGTATGGGGAAAGGACCCATACGAAGCGGATATTGGCGGTCTGCTTTACGGGCTTTGTCTTGGGGCTGCTCGTCTGCAGGAGCGGCGATGCCGCATTTTCAAAGACGGTTATGGGAATATCCGCAACCGTAGATGCGGCGGCGTTTACCGCGGCGCTGTTGATGGGAATATGGCTGCCCGGCATAGTTGTCGCCAATATCGGCTTTTTGGCGTCGGGCTTTGCGTTCGGCGCATACATAAAATGTGTGCTGTCGGGAGGGCTTATGCTTGCCGCATTGGAGCATGGCGGCGCTTTGGCGGCGGCGGGTACGGGCGTTTTGATTGCGATTTTTCGGGGATCGTTCATGCTTTTGCTGACCGATACGGGCAGCGTAGGCACGGCGCTTTGGCGAACGAATCTCGGCCGGAGAAGAAGCGGACGCAAAATCGACCTTGAAAGGGGCTATGCCGAATTTATCAAAAAACGGCTGATTTTTGCCGCACTGACTGCTGCCGTAAGGGCGATATGTATGTTTTGCATATATGATCCCATCGGAATATGATAAAAATTATATTTGTCGATAAACTCTTTTTATAGGCAAAACAGAGTGCTATAATATAGTTAAAGTAAAAACAAGGACAGAATATTATGGCGACTACATTGCAGAACACTACAAAGGATATGACCCGCGGTACGCCGTGGAAGCTTATAATATCTTTTGCATTGCCTGTCTTTTTGAGTCAGGTTTTTCAACAGCTTTACAACACGATAGACTCGCTCATCGTCGGAAAAGAGCTTGGAACGGCGGCCCTTGCGGCGGTAAGCTCATCGGGAACGCTTATATTTTTGATGATAAGCTTCTTTATCGGCTCGTCCATGGGCGCAGGAATCGTTATTTCACGCTATTTCGGCGCAAAGGATTATGACAAGGTATCCCGTGCGGTGCATACGAACCTTGCGCTCGGAATAACCAGCGGCGTAATACTGACGGTAATCGGGGTTGTGTTCACCCCCACGTTTTTGAGATGGATGGACACCGACCCCGAAGTAATGCCCGAGGCTGTTTCCTATTTCCGCTATTACTTTGCCGGTGCCCTTGCGATAGTTCTTTATAACACCTGCAAGGGAATAATGAATGCTCTGGGCGACAGCAAGCGTCCGCTGTACTATCTCATATTCTCGTCGGTGCTGAACGTTGTGCTCGATATACTCTTTATTGCGGTATTCAAATGGGGCGTATGGGCTGCGGCGGTGGCGACGACAATATCGCAGGCGGCGAGCGCAGTGCTTTGCCTTATCCAGCTTTTCAAAAAGGGCACGATCTATCAGATAAAGCTTAAGCAGATAGGCTTTGACGGTGAGATGCTCAAGGAGATACTGCGCTATGGACTTCCCGCAGGCATACAGAACTCGGTTATAGGTCTTGCAAACGTCATCGTGCAGAGCAACATAAACTCCTTCGGCAAGGTTGCGACGGCGGCATACGGCACCCATGCGAAGATTGAGGGCTTTGCCTTCCTGCCCATAAACAGCTTTGCCATGGCGATGACGACGTTTATCGGTCAGAATCTGGGTGCAGGCGAGCACGAAAGGGCAAAGAGGGGCTCACGCTTCGGAATAACCACGGCGGTGCTCCTGGCGGAATTGATCGGACTGATTATATGGCTGTTTGCGCCGACGTTCATAGGGCTGTTCTCCGACGACCCCGCCGTAATTGAGTTTGGGACGAATCAGGCGAGGATAGAGGCTCTGTTTTACTGCCTGCTGGCGTTTTCGCATGCGGTTGCCGCCGTATGCCGAGGCGCAGGCAAGGCGTTTGTGCCGATGTCGATAATGCTTGCGGTGTGGTGTGTGCTGAGAATAGTGTATATCGAGCTGATGATGCACTTTACCAACGAGATACAATACATCTATTGGGCATATCCGATAACGTGGGGCATTAGCTCACTGATATTCCTTTGCTACTATCTGTTCTCGGATTGGGTGCATGGCTTCGATCGGGGCAGGATGAACCCGCAGCCCGAAGTCGGAGAGGGCAACTGATCACAGCGGCGCTGCCGAAATATAAATGTCGTACCACCCGACCGTTTGGTTCCGGGTGGTTTTTGTTGTGACGCAAATGTGTTAAAAATGTACCGACGGGAATCAATGCGGAAAATAATTCGGAAAAACTTTTGTAAGCCGCATCGGGTGATATAATGCCGGTATAAAAAGCGGGAGGACAGGCAATGGAAGAATTAAGACTTTGCGTTTTCGGGGATTCCATAGGCAAGGGCGTTGTATTGTCCGAATCAAACAGATACGAAATCATACGTCCGAGCATCTCTAAATTGTCAGACGGAACGAATGTAGTGTTTAAAAACAACGCCAGCTTCGGCTCGACCGTTTCAAAGATGCTGTCAAAGCTTGAATACCATAAGGATGAACTGAAGAACTATGACAATATACTGATAGAGGTGGGCGGAAACGATTGCGATTTCGATTGGCAGCAGGTGTCCGAGCAGCCCGAATGCGAGCATAGCTGCAAAACACCCATCAACAGATTTTCCGAACTGTATGAGAAGGCGATAAATCTGATAAAAAGCAGCGGCGGAAAGCCCGTTGCGGTGACGCTGCCGCCGGTTGTTGCGGAACGGTATTTCAAACGCATATCGAAAGATAAATCGCAGGGCAACATACTTAAATGGCTGGGAGGAGTAAACACGATATACCGCTGGCATGAGATGTACAATCTGTGCATTGTCATGCTTGCTTCGAGGCTGAATATACCGCTGATAGATATACGAAGCTCGTTTTTGAAAAATCACCACTATGAGGATTTTATCGGTGAGGATGGAATACATCCCAATCGGGAGGGCTATGAACTTATTTATCAGACCGTTGCCGTGCATTACAGGCTGAATTCCAGGAATTAAAAAAAGGGCGAACCGATTGGTTTCGGAACGCCCTTTGTTAATTCGCTTTGTGGTATAATTAAAGCATAAAAGATACATGAGGCGATGGGATATGGCATACATTCATCCGACAGACGAACGGATTCTTGATTTTTCAAAAAAACATTCCGATAACGGCGACGATTTAGAGTCGATCTGCAGTAAAATACTCGCCTGGTTTGATTGCAATGTTGAATATACCAGGCTGAATGCCCCCTTTTTCCCCCTACAAAGAAGCGATTTGGATTTGCTTGCAATGAGGGCGGGAACCTGCGGAGATTATTCCAATTTGCTTGTTTCGACGTTTTTGGCACTGGGGTTTGATGTGTGTTATGCCTATGTCCATAAAGATTGCTATGGAGATGCCCAAGACCATATATGCGCTGCGGTGAAAGAAAACGACAGATATGTTCTTATTGACGCAACACAGCCTTACAGAAAATGGCACGGGTATGATTGTCCTCATCGGGATGTTGAATTGCTTTCCCCAAATGAGTTTGAGATCAGAATGAAAAAAGAAGAAAATTACTGGTGCTCGGTGGCTAAAAAGCATAATAAAGGCTTGCTTGCGGGGCTGCTGTACGCACCGTGGATTCATGCCGAACGTGTGTTTGAATCGCAGGTGAGGCTTGACGAGGTGTTTTTTCTGATATTTTTTGATGGGGAGCTGGTGCCGACTCTTTATGTGTATTACCAGCGCTATACGGAACAGGAATGCTTACTTCCCATCATGGCGGCAATATCAAAGTCAAAGACCCTGTATCATTTCTCTGTTCATCCCCATGACGGACTTTGGGATGACGCACAATGGAGCGAGGGCTTTACCGAGGTGGAAATACCGAAGGAATACATCTCCGGGGAGCTGCGGACGCTAAAAGCAGTTGTTTCAAAAACAACGGGCAAAATCAATAATATTCTTTGTCAAGCGGGATTACGGGGCTTGGTTTAGTGCCTGTATTCCGACAATATCAAAACAGGGAACCAACGAAGGTTCCCTGCTTTGATTTATTTGGGTTTCTTTATCGCCTTATCAATATGCCTTTGCAAAATAGGTCATCTTGCTTGCCGGCTTTCCGCAGTGGACGCAAACGTCGCTTATCTGCTTCTGCTCAAACGGCATACAGCGTGTGGTTGCGCCGGTCTTTTCCTTTATGGCGTCCTCACACTCACGGCAGCCGCACCACATTGCACGGACGAAGCCGTTCTGAACGCCCTCTTTAAGCTCCTCGAGCGTTGTTGCTTCACGGGTGTTTTCCTCCCTGAGCGAGAGCGCGCGGTTGAGCATGGAGGTATGGACGGTGTCGAGAAGGTCTTTAACGGTGTCCGCAAGATTGTCCATGGATACGAACAGCTTTTCGTGATTGTCACGCCTTACGAGCACGACCTGGTTGTTTTCGATATCCTTCGGACCGACCTCAAGACGGAGCGGTACGCCCTTCATCTCCCACTGGTTGAACTTCCAGCCTGCGCTTTGGTCGCTGTCGTCCACCTTTACACGCAGACCTGCGGCCTTGAGTGAGGCAAACAGCTCGTCGGCCTTTTCCAAAACGCCCGCCTTGTGCATGGCTATCGGCAGTATTACCACCTGTATCGGAGCGATTTTGGGAGGCAGCACGAGTCCGCGGTCATCGCCGTGCACCATGATAACGCCGCCGATCATGCGTGTGGAGGTACCCCAGGAGGTGGTGAAGCAGTGCTCAAGCTTTCCTTCGCGGCTGAGGTAGGTTATGTCGTACGCCTTGGAGAAGTGGTCGGAAAGGTTGTGCGACGTACCCATCTGAAGCGCTTTGCCGTCCTGCATCATGGCTTCCATGGTGTAGGTTGCCTTTGCTCCTGCGAACTTTTCCTTCTCGCTCTTTTGACCGACTACTACCGGTATCGCAAGCACGTTCTGTGCAAACTCACGATATACCTCGAGCATCTTGATGGTTTCCGCCTCGGCTTCCTCTGCGGTTGCGTGTGCGGTGTGACCCTCCTGCCACAAAAACTCGCTTGTGCGGAGGAAGGGACGGGTGCTCTTTTCCCACCTTACAACGTTTGCCCACTGGTTAATAAGCAGGGGGAGGTCACGGTAGGACTGTATCCATTTGCTGTACATGGAGCAGATGATGGTCTCGCTCGTGGGGCGCACGCAGAGGCGCTCGGCAAGCTTTTCCTCGCCGCCGTGGGTCACCCATGCCACTTCGGGGGCAAAGCCTTCAACGTGCTCCGCCTCTTTTTTGAGCAGACTTTCGGGTATGAATAGCGGGAAATAGGCGTTTACGTGTCCCGTTTCCTTGAAACGCCTGTCCATCTCGGACTGGATAAGCTCCCAAACGGCATAGCCGTAGGGCTTGATTACCATGCAGCCCTTTACGTCGGAATAGTCAACCATGTCGGTTTTGAGGATAACATCCGTGTACCATTGGGGGAAGTTCTCCTGCCTTGATGCTATTTGAGTAACAAACTCTTCGTTCTTTTTTGCCATATTTCCTCCTAAAAAATAAACCGCCCCTATGTCATAAGGGCGGAAAGGTCCGCGGTACCACCTTATTTGGTGCTCTGAAGGCTGTAACGCTCTCCTGCGCCGCCGTTTATCCGGCGGAGCTGATAGGGGCGGGCGGATTTGCCTGCGCTGCCGCATTCACAGCAAATATGCGGCTCTCTGAAAGCGCATGGGTCAAAAAATCTTTCCCCCGTCAGTGCTTTTGATATTCCGAAAAATTATAGCACCCGCTTGTGCGTTTGTCAATCTTCCTTTAATATATCATTCAAAATGGCGTCGAGTTCGGCATCTGCCGTGGGATTGGCCTTGCCTTCGGGAATATCGTCCACCGTCCAGAGCTTGTCCTCAGCATTGTCGCTGAACGTACCCAGAAGATCCGTAAGCTCCACTGCGGAAAGCTCGCTTCCGGTGGGCTGAGCGCCATTTTCGGCGTTTGCGGCGTCCTCGACGGGGAGTTCACGTCCTTCAAGCGCATATATGCTCTGCATAAGCTCCTTGGTCGTGGCATACTCCTCGGGAACGGAGGCGGTCTCGCCCGCTTCCTTGTCCATTCCTGCGACTATGCTTTCGGAAAAGCTTCTGCAAAGGTCTGCGGCGTATTTTGCGACCGTGTTTATGCGCTTGTTGAGACCCGCAAGCTCCGCTTTGCGATCTTCCAAAAGCTTGTCGGATTCCTCGTAGATTGCTGCGACCTTTTCCTGGGCGCTCCTTATTATGGCGTCGGCACGCAGGTTTGCATCGTCGATTGCAAGCTTCATCCTCTCCTTTTGGAGTGCGGCTTCTTCATTCGCTGCGGCGATTATTCCGGCGGCCTTTTCCCTCGCATCTTCAAGCACCCTGGCAGAGGAGTTCTGAGCCTCTGTCAATGCGCCTATGATGGCCTTCTCACGGTTTTTGTAGGTCTGAAGCTCGTTATAAAGCTCGTCCGCCGAATCCATTTTCGCCGAAAGCTCGTTTTCAAGCCATTCCACCCGTGCCTTCAACTCGTTTACCTGTTTGCTCATTGTGTTTTCCTCCGTCCTTTTTATGGTATTTCCGTTTGGTTTTATATTTATTCAACTGCATTGGTTGACGCTTCTTCCGGCGGGCAAAAGCCCATGTGCATATAGCCTGCCGGCAATATGATACGCCCCCGTGGGGTTCTTGCGATGAACCCAAGCTGCAGCAGATACGGCTCGTATACGTCCTCCACGGTGGAGGCGTCCTCGCCCGTTGCGGCGGCCAGCGTATCCACGCCAACGGGTCTGCCGCCGAATTTTTCGATCATCGCACCGAGCATCTTTCTGTCGGTTGCATCGAGCCCCAGCTTGTCCACGCCGAGCATATCGAGACCGTCTTTTGCCGCCTGCAGATCTATTATACCCTCTCTTTTTACCTGGGCAAAGTCCCTTACACGCTTCAGCATTCTGTTGGCGATCCTCGGGGTACCCCTTGACCTTGAGCCGATCTCCTCTGCGGCGTCGTCATCTATGTCGAAGTTCATTATGCCTGCGCTTCGCTTTATAATCTCTTTCAGCGCTTCGGCGGAGTACAGCTCAAGCTGCTCCTTTATGCCGAACCTGTCCCTCAGCGGCGAGGTCAAAAGTCCGAGCCTCGTCGTTGCGCCCACAAGGGTGAATTGGGGAAGATCGAGCCGTATAGACCTTGCCGAAGGACCTTTGCCGATTATTATGTCGATGGCATAGTCCTCCATGGCGGGATACAGCACTTCCTCGACGGCGGGGTTCAGCCTGTGTATCTCGTCGATGAATAATACGTCGCCCGGGTTTAAATTTGTCAGTAGTGCCGCAAGGTCGCCGGCATGGGAAATTGCCGGTCCCGATGTAATGCGGAGGTTTCCGCCCATCTCGTTTGCTATAATTGCGGCAAGCGTTGTTTTTCCCAAGCCGGGAGGTCCGTAAAGCAGCGTGTGATCGAGCTGTTCGCCTCGGCTTTTCGCCGCCTCGATATATACGCTCATGTGCTCTTTTACGCTGTCCTGCCCGATATACTCACGCAAAAACCTCGGGCGGAGGCTGTATTCAACCTGCTCGTCATCAATCAGCTTTGACGATGTTATCAAACGTTCTTCCATCGGCTACCTCGATTTTGCAAGCTGCTTCAGTGCGGCGGTTATCATATCCTCGACCCGGTCGGCGTCGGGCAGGGAGGCAACGGCACGGCCTGCGGATACGCCGTCATAGCCAAGCGCAACAAGTGCGGCAACAGCCTCGGTGCGTATAGCCTTGTCGCTCGACACATCGCTTTCCGCAGCAAAGCCTCCGGAAACGTCGGCAAAGTCGGTCGTGCTTTTAAGCTCCAGGAGGACTCTTGCGGCGGTTTTTTTGCCTATGCCGGAAACGTTGTCGAACACGGCGGTGTTTTCGGTCAAAACGGCGGTGACAATATCCTGCGGAGTCAAAACGGACAGCGCATTTATGGCGGTCTTGGGACCTATTTTGGATATGGTGATAAGCCGGCGGAACATGGTGCGCTCTTCCTCATCGTGGAAACCGTAGAGAGCCACGGCGTCCTGCGACATCTGAAAATGCACGAGCGCCTTGAACTCCGTACCCGTCAGCATACGCTTAAGGGTGTTTTGGCTGCATATAAGCTCATAGCCTACGCCGTTTGTTTCGATAACGGCCCTGTCAAGCAAAACGTCGGCGACCGTGCCCTTTATATAAGCGAACATATATCCTCCTATTTTATGCGAAATTCCTGCTTCGCTGCGCCCATTATGTTCGAGTGACATATTGCAACGCCGAGCGCATCGGCGGCATCGTCGGGCTTCGGCACGCTTTTTAGCCGCAGAAGCAGCCGAACCATTTCCTGCACCTGCTTTTTGTCGGCATGCCCGTTTCCGGTGACGGAAAGCTTTATCTGCATAGGCGTATATTCGTACATGGGCAGTCCGCTTTGCTGCGCCGCAAGCAGTGCAACGCCTCTGCCTGCGCTTACCTGCAGGGCGGTGGTAGTGTTTCTGTAAAAAAACAGCTCTTCAAACGCAATGCAGTCGGGGCGGAACATCTCTATAAGCTGTTTTGTGCCGGTATAAAGCAGCTCAAGCCGCCTTGGGAACGTTTCGTTGGGAGTGGTTTCGACAACGCCGTAGTCGATAGCTCTGGTTTTACTGCTTTCGGAGCTTATTACCCCGTATCCGAGCAAAGCGTAGCCGGGGTCGATACCCAAAATTACCACTTGTTCACCTCTTGCATATTTTGTCCATTTTATCATGTTTTTTCTCGTTATACAACTTATTTTTGCAAAAGTAATAAAGCGCCCGTCAAAAACTCCGCATCGTTGCAAGGAGGACGGTTTTATGGTAAAATAGAAAAAATCAATGCAGCCGACCGGCTCGGCGCTACGGAGGTAAACATGAAAAAACTTATTTCAGTGCTGCTGATATGTATAATGGCGGCTGCTTTTTGCGGATGCTCCGGTGAAAAAATCGAGCTTCCCAAAACATATATTGCGGAAAATGCCGCACAATACAGCGAAACGGCGAGCTTTCCCGACATAAGCCGCTTTATAACCGAGCTTACCGCCGAAACCATGGAGGAAATACCGCTTGATGACGATAATACCTATTTTGACGAGGAAAACGGTATAAAATATCAAAGCAACGCCTTTAACGACGAGTGGACGCTTACGTACGAGGTTGACGGTGCGGAGGTTGTGTCGTCCTTCTATAATTTTGACGCAGTCGGAAACTGCCTGCTGGATGAGGTGGAATATGCCGAAGGCGAAAGGCTTATATACCTGGGTCGCCATAAAAAGGATGCGTACGTCATGCAAAAGGACGTCAGCTTTACCGACGCCGAAACGGGTGCGGAAATTACCGCAACCTGCACCTATACCCAGGACGGAATGCTTATCCATATAATCACAAAGACTGTCGAGGAAAACGGCAATGAAACGGTTGCGGAGTACGACGGCGCAAACAAATTCCTCGGTGCTTCCGTAAAAAGGGTTTCCGGCGGCAATAAGTGTATAGGCGGATATAACCATGAGGGCAAGCTTTCCTACTTTATGAATATGGACAGGAAGGGCAAGGCGACTTACCATGACGGCAGCGGAAAGCAGATCGATTACGACGAATATCGCAGGCTGATCGGCGATGCGTCTTTGGGCGGCTGGCTCGAGATGGTGACGGGCGATTAACGGCAGAATCGTGCCGAAACGAAAAAACCGTGGGAAACCACGGTTTTGTGCTATATTCCCAATGCCGCCCTCTGCTGTGCAAGCAGCCGAATATGCTCGTCCTTTGAGCGTGAGATGAACTCAAACGTCAGATACTCGGGTGCTATTCTTTCAATCAGCTTATCTACACCGGCGCAGGTAAAGGGCTTATGCTCATCGACCCTGAAGGCGTGTTCGAACATCTGCATACACCTTTCGGAATAGGTGGGGAGCAGCTTTGGAGGATGCTTCATGCGCTCGGCGCAATACCCACCCGTGATGGAACAGCTCAGGTGAACGCCAACTATATTTTCCGAAAGACTTCCGTGCCGGTCAAGCATGCTGTTTATATACTCAAGCCCCTGTTCCTGTGTCCTGATTGCGGTATTGGTGTTAAAAAGATGCCCCGTGTCGAGCATAATGCCTTTGTTTTTTCGCTCTATGCCGTCGAGCAGGCGTTTTGTCATGTCCGGCTCGGTGAAAGTGAGTCCCGGGACCCAAAGATTTTCAAGAAGAAGCATTCCGCTGTATGATGAACGGGAAAGAACCTCGTTCATCAATTCACATGAGGCGTCTATGACCTCCTTGCTCGAGTGACGATAGTTTCTTGTAAACCCCTCGTAAACGGAGGCATCCGAAACGTGGAAAACTACATATTCGGCAGCATATCTTACGGCGGTTTCCAATTCGCTTGCAAAAAAGCGCACAAGGGCATTTCGGTCTGTGCCGCCATAGTGGTTTTCGCACTCTGCGAGAGAGCCGAATTCGCTCAGCAGAGCCTCCTTGTCGCCGTTCCAAAAGTCCAGCCAATATGGGAAACTGCCAAGATGCAGCCCCTTGACGAAATCCTTTTTGACAATGCCGTTTTTGTCATCTCCGAGGCACATGAGCTCAACACCGTCGAAGCCCCGAAGCATATCCGCAAGCGAGTCGCTGCTGCCATATCTGCCCAAATCGTCGGGGCTTGTGGTGATGTTGAATGTAAGCTGCATGGTTACTCTCCGTGTTTTTGCTGTTCTCCGTGCGTATTTACACTCCGCGCTTTGCAACGTCCTCCTCGATGGAGGCTTTCCACGAACGGCTTATGGGCTGTGAAGCACGGAAGTTAGTTATCGCCGCCGTAACGCATTCGTAGTTGAGTTTTGTGCCGGCCCTGTCCGACTTGTAGCGGCAGGCTCTGTCCTCGGGGATGCCGTATTGCCTTGCGGTCTCCACGGCGTCTATGTTTGCACCGAGGAACAAAAACTCCCATCCGCATTCACGGCGCTCCTCTATCATGCGCCGCACCTGCTTGGCGGTGTAACGCCTGCTGGCGTTCTCCATGCCGTCGGTGGTTATGACAAAAAGCGTTCTTTCGGGGCGCATGGCCTCAAGCGTGTGCTTCTGGGCGTTTTCGATCTTGCTGATGGTAAGCCCTATGGCGTCTATGAGTGCGGTAGAGCCCCTTACAAAATAGTCGCTTTCCGTGAGTGGCGCTACTCCGCGTATGTCCGCCCTGTCGTGCAGCAGCTCGTACTCGTTGTCAAAAAGCACGGTCGTTACCGTAACATCCCCCTCGATACTGCGCTGCTTGTCGAGGGTTGAGTTGTAGCCGCCGATGGTGTCGCTTTCAAGCCCGCCCATCGAGCCGCTTCTGTCGAGAATAAATACGAGCTCCGTAAGTCCTTTTTTCATATCATTTTACCGTCCTTTCGATTTTATGGTTAAATGATACAACCAAAACTACGAAGCCGTGTCGCTTCGGGAGCGACATTTATCAAAACAGGGTGGCTTCTCCGAATTCAAAAAGCGCCTCGTCTATGCGGAACGGGTCATATATGCCGTTTTCGATAAAAAACTGTATTATAACGTCGAAGCGGCTGCTTCCCGACAGCGCATAGCCTGCCGCCTTCAAAAGCTCCTTCGTTTCGACCGGGTCAAGCCCGAGTGCTATCGAAAACGCCAGCGCCGTGTTTTTTGAAGGCTTGTAGTTGGGATCGCTGCGTATCTTTGAAAACAGCTTGCGGTCGATGCGTGCCTTCTTATACACCTCAACGTCGCTCATGCCGCTTTCGTCTATCAGCCGCAGGAGCTTTGTGGAAAAGCTTTCGTCAAGCCGCCCCACCGCATCGCTCAGGCTCTCCTTGTTTGCGAACGCAAATTGTATCGGATACGCCGCCGTGGGTCTTGCGAAAATGCTCTCCTCGGTGCATTGGCATTTATCCGCCGCCGTAAACTTGTGCCGGATCCGCTTTGCTCCGACGGGGCTCGGGCCGGTGTAGTGGGTTTTTATGTATTGCCGAAGCAGTTCATACTGCTCCGCCTTTGAAAAGTCGTTCATGGGCTTTCTCCTTTCAGTCGAATATCCGAACGGGAAGCACAAGGCGTTCCTTTGCAAACTCCATGTCGGGGTCAAAATAGTACCAATCGTCGTATATAGGCGAATATGTGTCTATCCTTATCTGCCCAAGATCCCTGTAAACGCTTATTATAGCCAGATAGCCTCTGCCGCCTTCTTCAAAATATTGGTAGTTGAGCATTATTTGATATACCGTTCTGTCCTTGAGCTTGTCGCCGTCATCGTCTATGTCGGCGGTAAGCATGGCGCAGTTATACCTGTGTCCGCAAAGCACCATGAATACGTTGCTGTTTTTCTTCACGACCTTGTTGTAGAGCAGCTTGCCCGTTTCGGACAAAAGCCCCTCCGTGGTGAGATAGTCGTGGAAAAACAGTATTGCGCTGCAGTCGGGATTTGCCGCAAGCTGTTCGTTCAGCCATGAAACGGCGGAGGCTTCCTTTCCGTAGCCCACACCTAAGAACATATATCTTGTGCCGTCTATATCCACTATGTCGCAGCGGCCTATGCCGCCCTTGTACCATGCGGTGACGTTGCCGTTTTCCTCGAAATGCTTTGCGCCGTAGTACTTGAGGTAGTTGTCGTAATTGACTTTTGAGCCAACGTCGTGATTGCCGGCGATCGCAAAAATGTCAAGCTCCTTCTCCAAAACAGCCACGGCGTCGCTCAATATGCGCCATTGCTCGCCGCTGCCTGAGTCATCCACAAAATCGCCGGTGAAAAATGCGTATTTTGCGTTATATTCGGCCGCATTTTCGGCCATCCATTCGGTCATGCGCATGAGGGATTCGGGGTATTTTGCGCTGTAATACTGGGTGTCGGTAAACCAGAAAAAGCTGTAATCCGGCGTTGGTTCGGGCGTAGGGGCGGGGGAGGGAGAAGGCTCCGCCTGTGCGGTGCTTTCGGGGGTGGGGGATGCCGTGTCTGCCGCAGCTTCTATCGTGATGTCCGAAGGCACGCCCGTTTCGAGATTCTTTATGCGGCGCTGCTGCCCGACGATAACCGCACCGAGCGCAAAAACGACCGCCGCCGCAACCGCAAGTCCGATAAAAAGTCCCGAAGTGAACAGCTTTTTCTCCCGCTTTCTCATTTTCATCCCCCTGTGTTTTTTCATATTATATAACATGCGGCGGACGATTGCATCTGCCACGATAAACTATTTTTGTACGAAAAAGGAAAATCCGCCGGAGATTTTCCGACGGACTTTGTAGCTTTGCGGTTTTTATTCACCGAGCTGATCGGCCGCATCATCGCTGTATTCTTCCGAGCAGAAGCTGCAGGCCTTTATCCTGTTGTGCTCTATCGCCTGTGCGATTGCGGTTACGAGGTTGCCTTCCTCGTCCACATAGTCCTCGGCGGCGATAAGCTCTGCGGAGTTTTTGAGGGACTGGCAGTTTTCATCCACATGGAAGCATCTGCCGTAGGGGGTCCAGTAGACCAGTGCGCCGCTGAATTCGCTTTCCGCCTCGGCAAGCTCCTCGGAGGAAACGGGGTTCCACGTGTAGGAGAAAAGTAGGGCGACGGCGAGTGCGGCAACTGCAACGATGGCAACGATCTTCTTGGTCTTGGCATCGAGATTCAGGTTGCCCTCGCCTTCCTTCTGCGTCAAGAGGATGATGATGAACGGAACGAAAGCGATTATGGTCGCAATAAGACCCATGTTGTTCCACAGCCAGAACTTGAGCTTGTTCTTTTTGGAGGCGGGGTCGATGCGGTTGGACTTTTTCCAAAGCTGCGAGCCGATTATTACGAAAATAAGGTCAACAACGAGGAAGATGATGAGGTAGAGCATAAAGTTGTCGGGCAGACTGGGTATTATCTGCTGCGGCACGAATACGCCCTTAAAGTTGAGTATTGCGAGTACTTCAAAGCCGAATGCGATGAGCCAGCATATAACGGCACCTATGCGCAGACCGGTCGCTCTGCTTTTTTGGGTCTTGCTGTGGGTTTTTGACTCCTTAACTTCAACGTCCCTTTCGGCGGAAGATATGGTCGGCTTTTTCTCTGTAGATGCCGTTTTTTTGGGGGCACGCGCTGCCGTTTTGCCGGTGCTTGCCTTGGTGATTGTACGGGGTTTCTTCTCCATGTTCATTCCTCCTGAATTACATTGCGGCAAAAACGCATATACAGCGTATGCCTTATATATATTAAATATAACAAATATACAAATAAAATGCAAACAATTTATGTGCTTATTGCCCGATTTTAATGCTTTACGGAGTGCGTGTATTCTGTATTTTTCTTATTTTCAGCCAATACCCCCTACCGAGGTTGTCCCTGACGAAGCGCCTAAAGCCGCTTTTTCTCGGAGGGACATTCGTATGGCTGCCCGGAATGGCCTGAATGAACAGCTTCATATCGTCTTTTACAGCCTCCCCCTCGTAGTAATGCTTATCCGTTCCCGGGTAGTCCACCCTGCGCCATACCGATCTTGGGAACAGGCTGTGGAAGGGGTTGAAGGCGTCATGGCTTTCGCCTATGCCCTGAGGGCGGTCGTCGTGCGGTCTTTGCGGTAAAGTCCTGCTGTCAAGGAGCTTATACGTTACGATGGGAGGAGATGAAAGCTCAAGCGGCGCCCTTTCGCTGCCGGCGGGTTGAACTGCCGGCTCGAACAGTGCCTCCGCACGGCGCAGTATATCTCCGGCGACGGCGGATCTGCACTCGGGCGGTTCGGGCTTTGCTTCGGGAACGGCTTTGCGGGAGTCGGTGATTTGCTTGGGTTCGGAGGAGTTTTTCGGAATAAAGTTTCCGCCGGATGCGCTGACGTCGGGAACGCCTGTGCGGGAGCCGCTTGCGGCGGATATGCCCGCATCGGAAACATCGGGATAGCTTCCGACGGAAGCATTTGAACGGGAGGAATTGCCGTGTTCATAAAAAATTTTTCGGCGAACCGCACCGTCATCGACACGGCTGCCCCTGTATTCGCCCGAAAGCAGCACCTTGCCGTCAAGGGAGATATATACCGCCGCAAATTCGTTCAGCGCCGTGTTAAATACGGCACGGCCGTTTTCGAGCCTTGCGGTTGTCAGTCTGACGTCACGGGAGCCGTAAGCATTCTGCACGATGTGGGCAAATGCGCCCTGCGTGCTTTTCGGGCATTTCAAAGTCAATACGGTCGTATTTTCGCCGCAGCCGATGCTTGCTGCCGCCTTTCCGAATACTCCGCTTAAAACCAATAGCTTTTCGCCTGCCATAGTCACCTCCGACGGTGCATCGGGCACCGGTAAATTATATGCCGAAGGCGGACGGAAAATGCTCCCTTACGGTTCGTCGGGCAGGGGAGGCTCGGGCATGGTTATGAATGCCTGCAGGGAGGCTGCACCCCTGGCATACTGTCCGCTGACGGTTATGCCGGTATGCACGGGGACGACGTAATAGGCATATACCATGCCGTATTCGGCCGACATATCGCAGTATTCTATCCTTCCGGCTTCACCCTGCCATCGGTCGATGAGCAGCTCGTTTCCGAGCATATCGAGGCGGTACAGCTCATAGCATATATGCGCCTTTTCTGCGGTAAAGCTTATCAGGGGCATGCCGTATTCCCCGAGCGTGACCGAAAGATCGTTCGGGGGAGCAGGTATGTTCCAGTGCGTGCTTCGCTCCACGGGGGCAGTGCCCTCGGTGAAAAGCTCCGTCAGTACGCTGCTGTTTGGCGTGAACGCCGTCGCAAGCACGGGCGTGTGCAGCTTTTCGAGCGAATAGGCGTCCAGCCGCACCTCCTTTATCCCGTGGGGCTTTATAAAGTCGGGGGCGGATCCCTTGTCGGGATAGAGATAGTCGAATATGCTGTATATCACCGCCGCAGGATAGCGTCCGCCGGTGGCGTCCGAGGGAAGCGCTTCCTCGTTGGTGTCATAGCCTATCCATACGGTTACGGAATATTCGGGATTGTATGCGCTCATCCATGCGTCCCTTGTTGAGTTGGAGTCGCCGACCGTACCTGTTTTGCCGGCAACGGGTATGCCGAGCTGACCCAGCCGCCTGCCCGTGCCTTCGGTTACCGCCGAGCGCAGCATACTGGTGAGTATATAGGCGTTTTCGGCGCTCATCACCCGTAAACCGCTGTCTTTGCGCTCATATACGGTGTTTCCCTCGCTGTCCTCTATGCGGCTTATGGTTCCTGCGCCTTTATACACGCCTTCCGAGGCAAACGAAGCATATGCCGCCGAAAGCTGCAGGGGCGAAACGCCGTATGTGAAGCCGCCGAGCGCAAGTGCGAGCCCTGCGTCATCTTCCGAAAAATCTATTCCGAGCCTGCCCGCAAACAGCTTGCAGCTTTCTATGCCCATGTTTGACATCAGCTTTACCGCAGGTACATTGAGCGAGCGTGTCACCGCCTGACGCATCGTCACCCAGCCGTAGTATTTGTTGCCGGCGTTCTGCGGATTGTACGTTCCGAACGAGGTCGGCTCGTCAAGAAGCATTGACGCCGCCGTGTAGCCGAAGCTTTCAAGCGCAGGCGCATATACCAAAATGGGCTTAATTACAGAGCCGGGCTGTCGTTTCATATCCGTTGCCCGATTGAATGCACCCCGGGTATATTCGCCCCTGCCTCCGACCACCGCCAAAATGCCGGAGGAGCTTGTGTCGAGCACCACACCTGCCGCCTGCACGCTTTGGGTGGGGAAAAGCTCGTCGTTTTCAAATACGGCTTCGAGCGAGGTCTGAAGCTCGCTGTCAAGATACGTGTATATCCTCCAGCCCTCCGTGAAAAGGGAAACGCTGTCCGTGCCGAGCAAAGCGCAGGCTTCGTCTATCACAAGGTCGATGTAATAGCTTCGGTGTCCCTTGGTCTTGTCATCGTGCAGCACTACAGCTTCGTTTTTATACCGTTCGTATTCGCTTTCCGATATATGCCCGTACTCCTTCATCTGCGAAAGCACCACGTTCCGCCGCCCTACGGAGGCTTCAAGGTCAAGATGCGGCGCATAGTTCGTTGGGGATTTGAGTATTCCGGCAAGCAGGGCGGACTGCGCTGCCGAAAGTTCGGATGAGGGTATGCCGAAATACCCCTTCGCCGCCGCCTCTATGCCGTAATAGCCGCCGCCGAAATACACGTAATTGAGGTACATCTCCATTATCTGCTCCTTGGAATAGATGCTTTCCAGCTTTATCGCAAGGACAGCCTCCTCAAGCTTTCTCGATATGGTCTTTTCCGCAGGCTCGTTTTCGCCTGTAAGATGGCTGAGCTTTATAAGCTGCTGGGTTATAGTCGATGCGCCCTGCTCGAGGCTTCCGGTTCGTATGTCATGAAGGGCGGCGCCGCCGATGCGTATTATATCTACGCCCCTGTGGTTGTAAAATCGGGCGTCCTCGGCGGACAAAAACGCCTTTACGGTATGCTCCTGCAGGCTTTCTATATCCACCCACTGCCTGTTTTCTTTCACATAAAGGACGCTGCTTTCGCTGCCGTTTCGATCGTATATGATAAGGCTCCGCTTTGCCCCGAGTATGCGCTCGGGCTCCAACTCGTGCCACTGCTCTATGTCGAATATATCCGCCGCAAAAAACACTAAGAATGCCACCGCCAAAAGTCCGGCGTAAAGCACGCATTTTGCCGTTCGCCTGAAAAAGCCCTTTTTCCTCATACTGTGTCAGCCTTCCCAAAATGTTTTGTCAAAGCGGCGGAGACAGAATTGCCGTCCGCCGCAGCATTATTGGTATTGTTCCCCAAATATTAATAAAATACTTGTTGCAAAAATAAAAAAACTGCGATAACATTTTTAAAAAAGATGTACAGCTGATATGTGAGGTTTGCCATGAATTATGTACTTATACCGGCGTATAAGCCCGATGAAAAGCTTATAGCAACCGTGGCGTCTCTACTTGAAAAGGGGGCGGCCGTTTTGGTCGTCGATGACGGCAGCGGCGCCGAATACGGGCATATTTTCGACGAGGTAAGAAAGCTGGATGTGGAGGTCATTTCCTATCCGGACAACAGGGGAAAGGGCAGTGCGCTCAAGACAGGCATACGCCGCCTCATGGCGGATGAAAACGTCACGGGCATAGTTACCGCAGATGCGGACGGGCAGCACAGGACGGACGACATACTGAACGTTGCCGCCGCACTCGATTCCTCCGAGGATACGGTGGTGCTCGGCGTAAGGCGCTTTGCCCAAAGCCATGTGCCGACAAGGTCAAGAATAGGCAACTGGATAACGAAGATAGGTTTTTATCTTGTCACGGGAATACGCATTTCCGACACGCAGACGGGGCTGAGAGGACTGCCGAAAAAGCTGTTTGACGAGCTTGTCGAAACCGAGGGCGACAGATACGAGTACGAGATGAATGTGCTGCTCAATTTGAACACGTGGAGGGCCCACGTGCTCGAGGTGCCCATAGAAACGGTCTATATCGAGGGCAACAAAAGCTCCAGCTTCAATGCGGCGAAGGATGCCTTCAGAATATTCAAGCAGATATTAAAGTTTTCCGCCTCGTCGCTCATATCGGGCTTTGTGGACTATGCGCTCTATCTGCTGCTGTGCTGGCTCATCCCCGTAATATCGTTCATTCCTGCGAGCATCGCAGAGCCGGCGGCGCTCTGGATAGTGGTGGCAAGAATAGTCAGCTCGACACTCAATTTTACGCTCAACAGATTCGTCGTGTTCAAGCAGACGGGCAAAAACTGTATGCTTAAATACATACTGCTTGCAACCGTTATGATGCTTGTAACTGCGGTCGGTGTGGATTTCCTTGTCGGAATAAAGGTCAACAAGCTGCTTGCAAAGATAATCGTCGAGCTTCCGCTGTTCTTTGTGAATTACATCTGCCAGAGGAAGTTTGTGTTCAATCTCAAAACCGAGCGAAAATCGTAAAGCGCATGAATTTGGTTCCTCTGCCCAGTCGGGGGAGCGGACGTACAAAAAAGGCCGTGACGGAAATTGTCACGGCTTCTTTGTTTATGCTGCTTTATTGCTGCGTGCCGTTCGGGGGCTGGAGCCTTGCTTTTTTGCGCTTTTTGGCAAAATGCACTATGATGATTATTATCGCAACGATAACGCCGATTATCACGAGTGCGGGCGACAGTACAACGAGCACGTAGAGAAGCCCCTCGAAGAATTTGCCGGTGTTTTCAAGGGATTGCTTGAATCCGAGCGACAGCTTTGAGCCGAGCGTTTCGCCGGTGGATGCGGCTTCGGCAGGGGCAAGCTCAAATATATCTATCGTGACGGTGGAGTAGGAGATGAGAGAGTCATACTGCCTGAGGGTGGTGGTGAGCTGCTCGATCTCGTAATTGATCCTCGTAAGCTCTTTTTCAAGCTGTATCAGCTCCTCAATGGTGCTTGCCTGATCGATAAGCTCCAGTATGCGCTCACGCTGCTCCGTATATACCTCTATCCACGCCTCGGTGTCGAAGTATTCCGTGGTGACGTCGTCCGACTTTTGCCACGAGGACGCAACGGTCATGTTTTCGGAGGCTTTATTCAAAAATTCGAGGAAATTTTCCTGCGGCACCCTGACGGTGAGCTTCAGGCTGCGATAAGGCTCGGTGCCGTTTTGGGATTCGGATTCCGTATAGCCGCCGAATTGACCTATAAGCGCCTTAAGCCTGACGATATAGTCCGAAAATTCCCTTGTTTCAACGGTAAAGCCTGCGGAAAGTATCACTTTGCGTCCGCCGTAGCCGGGAACCGTGGGCGAGGATGTTCCGAACGAAGGCGCCTCTGCGGGCGTAGTCCCAAGACCGTTGTAACCGCCGTCGTAGCTTTCGGACTTATCCATTTCCGGCTCTTTGAACTCGGAGTCGTACGCAAGATCGGACGTGCTTGCGCTGCATCCGACCATCGCAAGAGCCAGCATAACAACCGACAGTATGCCGATAATCTTTAAAAATCTGCGTTTCATGGGCCTTTCTCCTTTTTACTTCAATGATACGCATTTGTTAAGCGTATATACCAAAGACGTTTAAGGCAGGAAAAGGTTTCAAATTTTTTTTAGTTTCCGTTTACCTCGGCGGAATAATTTATGCAGGCGTCGGGGGTGTCTATCCAAAGACGCTCCATATTGTAATACTGCCTCTCCTCGGGATGGAATATATGCACGAGTATGTTGGCAAAGTCCAGGACTATCCATCTGCCCTCGGCATAGCCCTCCTTGCGCCTTAAATCGAGGCCGAGCCCTCCGCATTTTTCGTCAAGCTCGTCGCAAAGCGCCTTCACCTGCGCTGCGGAGTGACCGCTGCATATAATGAACCACTCGGCAATTATTGTCTTATCGCCGACGTGTATGGCAACAATATCCTCCGCCTTTTTCTTGTCGAGCAGCTCACAGATGCTCAAAACCTGTTCTCTGGTGTCAGTCATTTTAATTCCTCCGTTTTCGTTTATCATGTATTTCAGCGACAGCTCGGTGCTTTGATGCACCGGCAAGCCCTTTGAAAGCGTGTATTCGATGCTGAGCCGCATCGCTTCTATTATGCCCGCATCCAGCCCCGCTTCACGCTCTTTTTTGCGTATTTGTCCGGCGTGTTTGTCCGAACGTGTCGGCTCAAGCTTGTCGGCGAGGAAAACCGCCTTTTCCAGCGGCGTCATTGCGGGTCTGCCGGTCGTGTGAAAAAGTATTGCGTCCAGCACATCTTCGTCATTTATGCCGTAGCTTTTGCGTGCGTGAGCGCTTCCGAGCGGCGAGTGCAGCAATGCCCCGGGGAGGTCGGCAGGGACTTGCAGAGCATATTTTTCGGCAAGCATCGCTTCCTTCTCATCGCCAAGCTTGGCGCAGTCGTGAAGCAGTCCGGCGAGCCTTGCCTTTTTCGTGTCCGCACCGTATTTTGCGGCAAGCTCCACCGCCGCCATCATCGTGCCGATGCTGTGCAGAAAGCGCTCGGGCGAAAGCTCGTCTTTGAGCTTTTTGGCGGCGGAGACCACGTCGTCGGGCATATACAGCAGATTTTTGTAAATTTCAAATTCGGCGCTTTCGGGCAACAGTCCTCTCACCGAAAGGGCGTCGTGTATCCTGCTCCTTATTTCGGTCGAGGAGACGGGGAAGGGCGTTACGTCGATGACCTGCACTCTTGCACCGCAGCGCTCCCTCAGCACATTTGCGGCTTCTTCGGCATCTATTCCGCTGCCGCCTCGGTTTGCGCCGACGATCGAGGCAATGGAGCATATCCTTTCGGGCATGTACCAGTTCGGCAGATTTTCGAGCATATCCGCACCCACGATATACACAAGCTCGTCGTCGGGATACAGCCTGTGAAGCTCCTCGAGCGTGTCCGCCGTGTAGCTTTTTCCGCCCCGCTCGAGCTCCATGTCGCATACGTATATGCCGTCAAGCCCCGAAACCGCAGTTTTGGCAACAGCACTGCGTATGCGCCCGTCGGTTCTTTCGCCGGACTTATGCGGCGGCGTTGCCGTGACCATCAAAAGCACACGGTCGAGACCGCAGCATTTTTTTGCCGCCTGCGCCAGTTCGATATGCCCTCTGTGTATCGGGTCGAATGTTCCGCCGAAAATACCCGTCCGCATAGACCCCTCCGAAAGTTTTTATTAAGGAATTATAACAAAATACGGCGCAGCTTACAAGCCGTGGGGACAAAAAGCGCAGCAATGGGACTTCACAACAAAGTATATTGACAAATATATGAAAAAAAGCGTAAAGTAGGGTCAAAACAGGCTTGACAGGGCGGTTTTTGTTTATTAAAATATACATCGTGCTTTGGATATGGTAGGTGTAGTGCGGCCACAGCCCCGGAAAGCAGTGCAGCATACAGACCAAGCTACAAAGATTACACAGAATTATTATGGAGGAAAAGCCATGAAAACCTATATGGCAAAGGGCGAAACCATCGAGCGCAAATGGTACGTTGTTGACGCAAACGGTATGGTGCTCGGTCGTCTTGCATCGCAGGTCGCATCTATTCTACGCGGAAAGCATAAGCCCATCTACACTCCCCATGTAGATACAGGCGACTACGTTATTATCATCAATGCTGACAAGGTCGTTTTGACCGGCAAAAAGCTTGATCAGAAAAAGTATTATCATCACAGCGGCTACGTCGGCGGTCTTAAGGAGATCAGCTATCGCAACCTTCTTCAGAAAAAGGCTGACTTCGCCGTCTATGAAGCGGTACGTCTGATGCTCCCGAAGGGACCTCTCGGACGTCAGATGCTCAAGAAGCTCCGTGTTTACACCGGCTCCGAGCATAAGAACCAGGCTCAGCAGCCCGAAGTGCTCGAGCTCAACAAATAATGGGTAGGAGGAACTAAGCATGAAGGCTACAACTCAGTATCTTGGTACAGGTAGGCGTAAAAAGTCCGTTGCTCGCGTTCGTCTGATCCCCGGAACGGGCAACATCACTATCAACAAGCGTGATGTCGAGGAATACTTCGGTCTTGAAACCCTCAAGATGATTGTAAGGGCTCCCTTGGTTCTCACCAACACCCTTTCAAAGTTTGACGTCATCGTAAACGTTTACGGCGGCGGCACCACCGGTCAGGCGGGCGCTATCCGTCACGGCATCTCCCGTGCGCTGATAGTTGCGGACGCAGAGCTCAGAGGCACCCTTAAAAAGGCCGGCTTCCTGACACGTGACCCGAGGATGAAGGAGAGGAAAAAATACGGCTTGAAGGCCGCGCGCAGAGCGCCTCAGTTCTCGAAGCGTTAATCAGACCCAACAAGAGTCGAAAAACCCCGGAAATACGCCATTTCCGGGGTCTTTTTATGCCCGTGAATCTTTGACGGTTTTTGATGGCGAATCAGGGATTTTATCGGAGATTTAGTAGTTAATACTGAGACAATAGTTAATGAATGAGACAAAAAATCGAAAATGAGCGAACGTAAGAAGTCTGCTTACTCCCATTTTCGACGATGATACTTAAGACATCAGTAATTGTCTCAGACCATGGTGAACTCATATTTCGGAGACGCAGGAACGTTTAACGGATTCTGGTGGAATCTGCACATTCGTATCCTTCTTTATCCGTTTTGAGACGTTCAGCAGAAAGCTCTTCTGCCGGACGTCTTTGTCTTCTCAGAAGAATAAGCCTCCTTACATAGCCCGGTGACTGTTTAACGACGGTGACCGGGCTTTTTTCTTTTCTGCAGGCTCTGCAGAACAATCATTGGAAAACAAAGGAGGATAATAAGCCCGAAGAGCTTTCATCAGTAGTTAACAACGCATTGAAAAAGCCTGTTAAATCAGAGTCCGGGGCAAAGACGGGGCAGTGACGAGAAAAAAGAAGTAGTTAATGGCTGAGACAAAAAAATCAGCCATCGCTCGAAATCCAGTATTATCAAGGGTTTCCGAGTTAGATATCTGTTCAGTACGGTCTCAAGGCCGCACGTCGCGCGCCGCAGTTCTCGAAGAGATAATTACACGACTACAAAAAAGCTTGTATTCATGCGGTTTTCCGCCTGTTTACAGGCTTTTTTCTTTTCCCTAAATAGCGAAAAATCAACAGAAAATCAACAGGGGCTTGCAATTTGTTTCCTTGGCTCTAACTCTCTATCCATTTTTTCTGTCTTTTTTGTTCTAACGGTCTCGGATCGTAGACAGGTAGACAGAAAGACAATGTAGACAGCTATGCCGCAATATGACACATAAGACAATAAAGACAAAGTAGACAGAAAAGACAGGTAGACAAGAAAATTTCACTGCAATTTATGTCTTTTTTCGTGTAAAGGCGGCTCGAAAGTCCTACTTGCAAGCCCTCTGTAAATGCAAGGCAAAAGCAAAACACCCGGACGAATCCTGGCGGCTTGCTAAGCCTTATTTGCTTCGCTTCAATATCTCACCCAACAGCATGAAGGGAAACAGGATCAAACATACTATGAATAACATTTACTTCACCTCCCTGTCAGCTAACGCACAATACAGCGTTTCGGCTATGTCCTTTGCCATCTTAGCAACCTCCACCACTTCCGGGAATGCTTCGGTGTTATCCGGGTCAATCCCGGTGATAACAGTTAAAAGGCTCTTGATCTTCAATGCTTCGGTTTCGTAAAAGGTAACTACGTTTTTGTTCATGGTGTTATCCTCCTTAATTGGCTTTCCTGTTTGTGGTGTTATACAGGGCTTCGGCTAACACTTCATTGGCTCTGCGCTGTGCTTCTTCATTTGCGTGGCTGTACACGTTGAGCGTTATAGAGGGTTCAGCGTGTCCTAATTTTTCGCTGACGCTTACAACGTCCGCTCCGTTGGCTATGCTGAGTGCTGCCATCGTATGACGTAGGGCATGGGGGTGTATTTCAGCAACTTTGCTATATGTACCTTCGGGCATTCTATAATACTTTTGGAAAGAGGTCATTGCCCTACGCTTCACCCCTGCTTGTCGGCAGGAAGCCCTTTGTCCTTTGCAAAAAACACGTCGGACTGTGCAAGCATAACCGCCAAAAAGACAAGTCCGCAGCCGATAAGCTCCGTGGTGCTCATGGATTCATTAAGAATAAGCCATCCGGCGAGTGCGGCGAAAACGGACTCGAGACTCATTATGAGCGAAGCGACGGCAGGACGGGTATTCTTCTGGGCCACGATCTGGAGTGTGTAGCCAACGCAGCTTGACAGCACTCCGGCGTACAAAATGGGCAGCCATGCGCTCATTACTGCACCGAGGCTGATGCTTTCGGATATCGGAAGCATAATGAGGTTCAAAAGACCGCTTACGAAAAACTGAATGCAGGAAAGCTGCAGCCCGTCCACGTGCGGAGCGAACCTGTCGATAACAACGATGTGTGCGGCAAAGCCCACGGCGCAAACGAGAAGGAAAATATCGCCTTTTTCGATAATTGCGCCGTTCGTTTTTCCGTGAAGGCACAGCAGATACATTCCCATAACGGCGAACGCAACGCCGAGCCATACGGCGGCAGGTGGACGCTTTTTTGTGAAAAGCCCCATCAGCGGCACGAATACGATATACAGTGCGGTGATAAACCCCGCTTTGCCCGAGCTTGCGCCGAGCTCAATGCCCTTTTGCTGGAAAAAGCTGGCGATGAACATTATAACGCCGCAGAGTATGCCGCCGACGAAAAGCTTTTTGCGGATCTCGGGAGGGGCGGCTTCGGTGCGGCTTTTGCGTATCAGCACGACGGGGAGAAGCGCTGCGCCGGCAATAAGGGAGCGGAGCGCATTGAAAGAAAACGTCCCAATGCTGTCCATAGCTACGTTTTGTGCAACGAACGCCACGCCCCATATCAAGGCGGTCAAAACGAGCAATGAATTTGCAATAAGACGTTTTTTAAACATCGCTTTATCGAAGCTTTACGTGTCAGACGGTGGCTTTGCCGAGGTTTTCACGGTAGTTCTCAACGGCCGCCTTTACTGCCTCCTCGGCGAGCACGGAGCAGTGGAGCTTTGCGGGCGGCAGTCCCTCGAGCGCTTCGACAACGGCGGAGTTTGAAAGCTGAAGTGCTTCATCAACGGTCTTGCCCTTGATAAGCTCGGTTGCCATGGAGGAGGTGGCTATGGCAGCGCCGCAGCCGAAGGTTTTGAAGCTTACATCCTCGATTATGCCGTCATCGTTTACCTTGATGAACATCTGCATTATATCGCCGCACTTGGCGTTGCCTACCATGCCTACGCCGTTTGCGTCCTCAAGCTCGCCCATGTTGCGGGGATTGGAAAAATGGTCAAGAACTTTTTCGGTGTACATATCGTCAGATCCTTTCGTCGGTTTATTTGTTATACAGGGGTGACATCTTCCTCAGCCGTTCGACAACGGTGGGGAGAGTTTTGATAACGTAGTCTATTTCCTCCTCGGTGGTTTTGTCGCTGAGCGTGAGCCTTATCGAGCCGTGCGCCGTTTCGTGCGGTATGCCCATGGCAAGCAGAACGTGCGAGGGGTCGATCGAGGCGGAGGCGCATGCGGAGCCGGAGGAGGCGGCAATGCCGAGCATATCCAGCATCATAAGCACCGATTCGCCCTCGATGTATTTGATGCTGATATTAACGTTGTTGGGGAGGCGGTTTTGACGGTGTCCGTTGAGCTTTACCTCGGGGATGGTGCTTTCGATGCCCTCGATGAGCTTATCCCTGAGCGCCGCAACCTTTGGCATATCAACGGCTATTCTTTCGGCAGCCTTTTCGATAGCGGCGCCGAGCCCGACTATTCCGGGTACGTTTTCGGTGCCGGCCCTGCGCTTTCTCTCCTGCGCACCGCCCGTCATCTGAGGCATAAGCCCGATGCCCCGCCTTACGTACAGCGCACCGACGCCCTTGGGTCCGTGGAACTTGTGGGCGGAGAGCGACAGCATATCAATGTTCATCGCTTTTACATCGATGGCAATGTGACCTATCGCCTGCACCGCATCGGTATGGAAATACACCTTGCGGCGGCGGCAGATTTCGCCTATCTCGGCGATGGGCATTATCGTTCCGACCTCGTTGTTTGCAAACATAACGCTGACAAGAACGGTGCTGTCCTTTATTGCGTTTTCGACCGCTTCCGCACTTACTGCACCAAACTCGTCAACGGGCAGGAACGTTACGTCATAGCCGTCCTTTTCAAGCTGCTCGCATGTGTGCATTATCGCATGATGCTCGACGGCGGTGGTTATGATGTGGTTGCCCTTCGATTTATACTTTTGCAGTATTCCCTTTATTGCGAGGTTATCCGCCTCGGTGCCGCCGGCGGTGAATATTATCTCGTCGGGGGAGGCGTTAAGCGCATCGGCGACCTGCTTTCTTGCGGTGTCCACGCCCTTTACCGCTTCACGCCCGAAGGAGTGATGCTGGTTTGAGGGGTTGCCGTATATTTCGGTCAGATACGGCATCATTTTTTCCAAAACCTCGCTGTCAAGCGCCGTCGTTGCGGCGTTGTCAAGATATACCTTCATTGTTCATTCTCCTAATTTGCTTTTTATAGTCGTCTGCCATGTCCCGAAGCGTTGTTTCCCGAAGCACGGCATTTATTTTATTTTGAAGCCGCAGCCAAAGCGGGCGGGCGGAGCATATACATACGTTTTCGCACTCTGCGCCGTCCGTTCCCACGCAGTCTACGAGCGTGGTACCTTCCAGCACCGAAAGTATGTCCAGCACGCTTATTTCCTCCGCAGGTCGGGAAAGGGAGTAGCCGCCCTGTGCGCCCCTTGCGGTGACGACGAGTCCGGCCCGTTTAAGGCTGCCCATTATCTGCTCGAGGTATGCTTCGCTTATCCCCTGCTGCTGTGCAAGATAGGCGATGCTGGCGTATTGCTTTGATTCGGACGCATCGGCAGCCGTTTCGGGCGGCGGAGCGGTGATCGCAATGTCCACCAGCGCCTTCAGACCGTAGCGTCCCCTCGTGGTAAGCTTCATAAGTCAATTCCTATTATTTTAGTCGGGAATATTATACCACCGCATTTTTATCTTGTAAAGCAATCCTTACCGTTTTGGTAGGATATATTTTGCTCTCCGTCGGGCTTATGGCGTGCAAAGTGGTTTATTGCGGTTGAATACGGCGAAAAAGTATGCTACAATGCTGTGAGAAATCAAAATCGGAGGTAACATAAATGGCAAGAGGCGGATTCAATCTGGGCGGCGCAAATATGCAGCAGCTTATGAAGGAAGCTCAGCGTATGCAGGACAATATGGCAAAGGCAAAGGAAGAGGTTGACAACAGCGAGTTTGAAGCCACCGTCGGCGGCGGCGTTGTAAAGGCGGTTGTTTACGGCAGAAAGGAGCTCAAATCCATCGAAATAAATCCCGAGTGCGTCGATCCCGACGACGTGGAAATGCTTCAGGATCTTATAATCGGCGCAGTAAACGAAGCACTCCGTTCCGCTGACGAAGCCATGAACACGAAGATGGCGAAGTTTACGGGCGGAATGAACCTGGGCTTTTAATTTTCCATGAGTTCAGCCGTTGAACCGATACAAACGCTTGCGGTAAAGCTGTCGATGCTTCCCGGGATAGGGAGCAAAACGGCGGTGCGGCTTGCGTACCATATTCTCGAGATGCCGGAGGAGTCCGCAAGGGAGCTGGCACGGGCGATCGAAAATGCAAGGGAAAAGGTGCATTTCTGCTCCGTGTGCGGCAACTACACCGATGCGGAGCTTTGCTCCGTCTGCGCCGACCCGACAAGAACCGGGGAGCTTGTGTGCGTGGTGGAGAACGCCAGGGATATAACCGCAATGGAAAAAATGCGGGAGTTTCACGGCAGATACCACGTGCTGGGCGGAGTAATATCCCCTATGGACGGCATTGGCCCCGGGGATATCCGGATAAAGGAGCTTCAGACGAGGATAGCCGAGGAGGGCATAACAGAGGTAATAATAGCCACCAATCCCGATGTGGAGGGAGAGGCGACCGCCACCTATATTTCAAGGCTGCTTAAACCGTTCGGCGTGAGGGTGACAAGGATAGCTCACGGCATACCCATCGGCGGTAATCTCGAGTACGTCGATGAAATGACCCTTTACAAGGCGATAGAGGGCAGACGGGAATTGTAAAATAAACCGAAAAAGCGGCTCTTTGCAGAGGGGGCGCTTTTTTTGACGGAGCAAAAGTTCAAAAATTGTTTTCAGTTTTGAAACCTTTTTCCGCCTGAAACGTATTAGTATATATATGAGGAGGGATGTATTTATGAAAAAATGGATTTTTATCATAACAACAGCGGTTGCCTTGACCGCCGTACTTTCTTCCTGCATGATTTCCACGCTTCCGACGATGCCCTCCGTGCATACCGACGGCACTGCGGCGTTTTATGAGTCGAAAAACCTGTTCAAGCTGTCCGATTCCATCGTAAAAGCCACCTGCATCGCCAAAAACGGCGACGGCGATACCGCAAAAAACGACCTTATCGTAAAGCATCACCTTTTCGGCAGACTCAACGTGGGACAGGTGTTTTCCATATACGGCAAGGGCTTTGAGCCGGATTGCGACTATCTTCTGTACCTTGCGGAGGGCGAGGACGGTGCGTATCAAACCGTTGTTTCGCCGTTCGGGATGGTTGGGGACGACGTTATCTGGTCGGACGGGACCGTCATTCCGCTCTCGGATATAAAGACCGACATCGGCATGAGAATGGCGATAATCGAGGCGCCCGGAGAGGTTTATTTCCACGAAGACTACAAAGGTCTTGTGAACGGAAGCGACCTTGTGGTGTCCGCAAACGTGCTCAGGGTTTCCATGCCGTCCGAAACGACGCTCCGCTACACCGCAAAGGGAATAACCGCCGAATGCACCGTGCAGGCGAGGCGCATAACATTGCTTGTGGAGGAGTGCTTCAAGGGGGATGCGGAAAAATGGTCAATAATAACCGTTATATACGTGCCCGACAGCTATGCGACGATGCTCAGCAGCACAACGCACGACGTGTTTGACGGGCGGTATGCCCCCGACGATATCGAAGCCATACTCAAGGTTGGCGCAAAGGGAATGTTCTTCCTCAAAAAGAGCCCCGATGAAAGACATAACGTTTATTTTCCCGTCAATCCCCTGCAGGGCATAATGCGAAACGGTACGGAGAGGAAAAAAGCGAATACGGTTGTTGAGCTGCCCGAATGACGGCTATTGAATATGGAACCGATCGGTGATATAATTATCCAAAACAACACGTTCGGCAAATTAAGCGGACGGAAGCAGGAGGATAATTATGAAGGAAATTATTGTAGCTCAAAACGCACCGAAGGCGATCGGTCCCTATTCCCATGCGACGGCGATGAACGGAATGATCTTTACGTCCGGACAAATCGGTCTTGATCCCGAAACAGGCGTTTTGGCGGAGGGCGTTGAGGCGCAGGCGAGGCAGGCGATGACCAACCTGAAAAACGTACTCAAAACCGCCGGCGCAGGCATGGACGATGTTGTAAAAACCACCGTTTTTGTAAAGGATCTTGCCGACTTTGCAAAGGTCAACGCAATCTACGGAAGCTATTTCGAGGGCGATTTCCCCGCACGCTCCTGCGTACAGGTCGCCGCACTTCCCGCAGGTGCGCTGGTTGAGGTAGAGGCCATAGCGTTCAGACGCTGAAATGTTTGAAAAAGCTCCCGAATCCAAAAGCATCAAAGGGACGGACGGCGCAGCCCGTGTGCTGAACTTTCGCCCTCTGCCCGTTGCGGCACTGGGATTTTTTACGGGAATACTCATAGGTAATGAATTTAAGGGTACGCCGCTGTTTTTTGCGGTGTGCCTTTTTTGTGTGCTTGCTTCGGCAGCGGCGGGGTATTTGGGGCAAAAAGGGAGCGAAGGGAGTATTGCTTCGGCAAACGACCTTCGGGTCTATGCGCTGCTTTTGGCGGCGATGCTTCTGGGTGCGCTTCGCATCTATGCCTACCCTGACGGCGATGCAAACGGCTTTGTTTCGCTCCTGCTCGGAGACAGGGCGATGGAAACAGTAATGCGCCTGAGAAGCACGCTGACCGAACGCATAACGGGGCTTTACGGGGACAACGGCGGTTATATAGCGGCGATAGCGCTGGGCGATACAAGCGGAATAGAATACTCAAATCTGAGTGCGCTGCGAAGCGCCGGAATTGCACACATATTCGCCGTTTCGGGGCTGCATGTGGGCATAATGGCGGGCGCCGTTTCCGCAGTCATCCCGAAAAGCTTTGTCAAAACACGGCTTGCGGTGACGGCGGTATTTTTGTATTGCTACTGTGCACTGTGCCTGTTTTCAGCATCCGTTGTGCGTGCGGCGGTCATGTTCGTCACGATGCTTGCGGCAAAGCTTTTTTCAAGGCGCTATGATATGCCGTCCTCCGCCGCACTTGCCGCAATGCTGATACTTGCGGTCAGCCCGAATCAGGCGGTAAAGCCCGGCTTTTTGCTGTCGTTTTCGGCGGTGGCGGGAATAATGCTGCTTGCGGGGCGAATCGGGTATATTTTAAGGGGACTCGGCAGTTTTCTTTCCTCGACGCTTTCCGTCAGCATTGCCGCAACGCTGGGCACTGCGATGCCGTCGATATACTTTTTCGGGAGATTTTCCGTGCTCGGGCTTGCGGCAAACATAATAACCGTGCCGCTTGTGCCGTTTGTGCTGATACCCGGGCTCATATCGGCACTGATATGCGAAATACTGCCCTTTGCGGCAGAGTTTCTTGCATGGGCGTCGGGCGGTCTTTTGAACGTTATACTGGAATATGTATTTGCGCTTTCGGACATAAAATGGTGCAGTATAGACGTTGCCATGACCTCTGAGCTTGTTTGCTTTGCATGGTTCGTGCCTATGCTCATCGCTTCTCCGCTTTGTATGCTCAGTGCCTCCAAAAGGCACAGGGCGCTTATTGTTTCGGCTGCGGCGGTCGCTGTGCTTTTGATATTCAGCCTGTAAAAAAGGAACGATGCGTTTTGCACCGTCCCGTAGGTTTGAAATATGGGGAATTATTGCTCGTCGTAGCGCACGACCTTGGCAAAGTCCTCCGCCTTGAGGCTTGCTCCGCCGATGAGCCCGCCGTCGATGTCGGGCATAGCCATCAGCGATGCGGCGTTTTTCGGATTCATGCTTCCGCCGTACTGTATCCTGACGGCTGCGGCGGCTTCGGCGCCGAACCGCTCCGCAACGGTTTGGCGGATCATAGCCACGGTCTCCTCGGCCATTTCTGCGGTTGCGGTCTTGCCCGTGCCGATTGCCCATATAGGCTCGTAGGCGATGATTATCGAGGCGACCTCCGCTTCGCTCATGCCGTTGAGTGCGGCCCTGACCTGCGAGGAAATAAACGCATTCGTTTCGCCACCTTCACGCTGCTCAAGGCTTTCGCCGACGCAGATTATCGGGGTTATGCCGTTGTCGAGGGCGGCCCTTGCACGCATATTTACAGTTTTATCGGTTTCGCCGAAGTACTGCCTGCGCTCGCTGTGACCGACGATAGCGTATTCAACTCCGAAGAATTTGAGCATATCCGCAGAAATTTCCCCGGTGAATGCGCCGCTTTTTGCCCAGTGGATGTTCTGAACGCCGAGATGGATATTAGTGCCTCCGATCAGCTTCTTTGCAGGGCAAAGTGCGGTGAAAGGCGGGCAGATAACCACGTCGCATTTTGCATCCTTTAACAGCGGGATAAGCTCCGAAAAAAGCTCCTTTGCCTCCTCGGGCGTTTTGTTCATCTTCCAGTTGCCGGCGATGATGGGTTTACGCATAGTTTGCTCCTCCTGTAATGAATTATTTATCGTTGAGAGCCGCGATACCGGGAAGCACCTTGCCCTCGAGAAGCTCGAGGCTTGCGCCGCCGCCGGTGGAGATATGGCTCATGTCGTCGTCAAGACCGCATTCCTTTACCGCAGAGGCGGAGTCGCCGCCGCCGATTATGGTTACGCCGGGGCAATCCGCACAGGCCCTTGCAACGGCTTCGGTGCCCTTTGCGAATGCGGGGAACTCAAACACGCCCATGGGACCGTTCCATATAACGGTTGCCGCAGGGAGTATTTCCGCCCTGAAAAGCTCGCGGGTCTTTTCGCCTATGTCGAGTCCCTGCCAGCCGTCGGGGATGGCGTTTGAGGGAACGGTCATGTGCTCGGCATCCTTGTCGAACGCCCTTGCAACGACGGTGTCAACCGGCAAAAGCAGCTTGACGCCCTTTTCCTTTGCATAGGTCAGAAGCTCTGCGGCGAGGTCGATGTTGTCCTTGTCCAAAAGCGAGTCGCCGATGTTGAGACCCTGCGCCTTGAAAAAGGTGTATGCCATGCCGCCGCCTATCAAAAGGGTGTCGCACTTTTCAAGCAGGTTTTTGATGACGCCTATTTTGTCGCCGACCTTTGCGCCGCCCATTATCGCAACGAACGGACGTGCGGGCTCCTCGAGCGCACCCATCAGGAAGTTAAGCTCCTTTTCGATGAGGAAGCCTGCTGCTGCGGGCAGGAACTTTGCAACGCCCTCGGTGGATGCGTGGGCACGGTGAACGGTGCCGAAAGCATCGGAAACATAAAGCTCCGCCATGGACGCAAGCTCCTTGGCGAAGTTTTCGTCGTTGTCCGTTTCCTCTTTATGGAAGCGCACGTTTTCAAGAAGGAGAACTTCGCCGTCCTTCAATGCGGCGGCCTTTGCCTTTGCGTCGGCGCCGATGACGTCCTCGGCGAAAATAACGTTCGTTTCGGGGAGAAGCTCGGCGAGCCTCCTTGCGACGGGGGCGAGCGAGTATTTGGGGTCAAACGCTCCCTTGGGTCTGCCAAGATGCGAGCAGAGGATGACCTTTGCGCCGGCGTTGAGCAGATATTTTATCGTGGGCAGGGCCGCAGCGATGCGCTTGTCGTCGGTGATATTGAGCTCATCGTCGAGCGGAACGTTGAAGTCCACACGCACGAGGACCCTCTTTGAAGTGACGTCGAAATCCTTTACGGTAAGTTTTGCCATGGTTTTACCTCCGATTTACTGATATGCTTATTTTACCACATTGCATTTTCTTTACAACCTTATTTAAATAAATGTTTTTACAAAGGTATGCGGCATAAAAGCAGAAATTGCTTGACGAACGCATATACCGTGATTGTATAATGTAATCAAGAAAACTGTCGGAGGTATTGAGAACCATGAAAAAACTCGGCTTCGGACTTATGAGACTGCCGCTTACTGACAAAACGGACTCCAAGAGCATAGACATTGAGGCGCTCAAAAAAATGGCGGATGCCTTTATCGAAAACGGCTTTTGCTATTTTGACACCGCATACGTATATCACGGCGGTGAAAGCGAGAGGGCGTTCGGTGAGGCGGTTGCAAAGCGTCATCCCCGTGACAGCTTCAAGGTTGCGACCAAAATGCCCGTATTCTCAATAAGCACGGAGGAGGATCTGGAGCGGGTGTTCAACGAGCAGCTTGAAAGATGCGCCGTTGATTACTTCGATTATTATCTTCTGCACAACGTGGCCGGAGCAAACTATGAAAAGGCGGAGGCGCTCCATGCCTTTGAGTTTGTGGAGAGGAAAAAGGCGGAGGGGCGCATAAAGCATTGGGGCTTTTCCGCGCACGACACGGCGGACAGGATAGACCTTATGCTCACACGCCATCCCGGGGCGGAGTTTGTCCAGCTTCAGATAAACTATCTCGACTGGGACAACATCGGCATACAGTCGAGGCTGTGCTACGAAACGGCGGTAAAGCACGGCAAGAAGGTGATCGTTATGGAACCCGTAAAGGGCGGAATGCTTGCAAACCTTCCCGAAAAGGCGAAGGAGCTTCTGCTTGCCGGCAATCCCGATATGTCGGCGGCATCGTGGGCGATAAGATATGCGGCGAGCCTTGATGAGGTTATGATGGTTTTAAGCGGAATGTCAAACGACGAGCAGCTTGAGGACAATATGTCCTACATGAAGGAATTCAAGCCGCTCGACGAGAGTGAGAAAAAGACGCTTGAAAGTGCCGTCCAGAGCATAAACGAGGCGGTAAGCATACAGTGTACGGGCTGTGCATACTGCGTCGATGGCTGCCCGATGAATATTGCAATACCCGACTACTTTGCGCTTTACAATACCGAAAAGCAGGAGTTCGGCAAGGGTATAGCTTCCCAAAGGGGCTATTACCGCCTCATCTCGACCCGCAGGGGCAAGGCCTCCGAGTGCATAGAGTGCGGCCAATGCGAGGCGGAATGCCCGCAGCACCTGAAGATAACCGAGCTGCTGAAAAACGTTGCCGAAACGTTTGAGGTAAAGAACTGAGCGTTTTGAATATGTCACAGTTTATTAACCTGCGCCTTTATTGCAATATGACGGCGTTGTGATATACTGTGATGTGATCGAGTTAAACATTTAAGGAGATTTATTGTTGATGAAGAGAATTATTCGCATTGCGGCTGTATTCGTCGCCATACTTTGCTTTGCTGCGGCGATGACCGGCTGCAGGCTCGACGACGGAAGTGCCAAACCGAACGACGACACCGTAATAGCCACCGTGGGCGATAAAACGCTGACATACGGCGAATTTGCTGCCGCATTCGAGATGTACAAGGTCATGTGGGAAAACTATGGCTACAACATGACGGGTACCAGAGAGGATCTTGAAACGTTCCAGGATTCCATTCTTGATATGCTTGTCGGCACGCTGGCGGTTATTCACCGCGGCGAGGAGCTTGGCATTTTGGATTTGAACGCCGAACAGCAGGCGGAGCTTCAAAAGAGGATCGACGACGAAATAACCTACATATACGACTATTACACCGATATAGCCGAGGAGGAGGGCGCAGAGGATATTGACGCCCGTGTTGAGCAGCTTATCGCCGAGGAAGCCGAGTATTACGCTGCGGGAATGACGGTCGAGGAGTATCTTGATTATATCGAAAAGAGCGTAAAGGAAAGCTATTTCACCGAGATAGTCAAGGATGCAATGCTTGCCGACTTTGAAGTTACGGACGCCGACGTTGAGGAATGGTACAACAAGGCCGTTGAGGACGAAAAGAGCGTATATGACGAGGATCCGGGTGCATTCAAGGATTCGATGGAATATTACGAGATATACGGCGGCGAGCCCGTGACCTATGTTCCCGAGGGATACAGCAGGGTTATGCACATACTCGTAACGTTCGGCGAAACCACCGACGAGTATGAGGAGCTTGAAAACAAAATGGAGGAGCTTGCGCTCGAATACGGCAGGCTCTCGCTCGAGGATATGGCCGCCGGCACGGACGGCAATGCGGCCCGCCTTGCGGAAATAGCCGCCGAGTACAACGGGTTTGCCGATGAATATGCCCAAATGCAGGATGAGCTTTTCGGCGAGGCAAAGGCGAAGATAGAGGCGGCATACGCCGAGCTTGAAGGCGGAAAGGCGTTTGCCGACGTCATGAAGGAATACACCGAGGACGCCGACTTCACCTCCTATGACATATTCATGAAAAAGGGTATGCTCATAAGCGAGAACGAAAGCTACGTCGATTGGTCGGACAGTATCAAGGAAAAATTCTTTGCGCTTTCCGTCGGCGAGTACAGCGAGATATTCCGTGACGACGACGGTTATCACATCCTGTACTACTTTGCGGACGAAAAGCCGGGTGCCGTTGCCGTTGACAGCATAAGGGAGGCCATAATCGAGTCGCTCGGAAACGTCCTTCGCGACGAGGAATGGACGGCAATAACCGAGGCGTGGCTCGATGACGATTCCGTCGTTATATACAGGGAGCTTATCCGGCAGGTAGGCATAGAGGATCTTCAGGAGGAAGCCGAATAACCATGCGTCTTGACAAATTCTTAAAGGTATCGAGGATAATCAAGCGCAGGAGCGTGGCGAATGAGGTCTGCGACATGGGCAGGGTCTTAGTAAACGGAAAGGCGGCAAAGCCCTCTGCGGATGTCAAGGTCGGCGACGTGCTCGAGCTGACCATGGGACAAAAAACCATGAAGGTGCGCATTGTGAGCGTGCAGGAGTTTGCCAGAAAAGAGGATGCCGATTCCATGTACGAGGCACTGTAAAACAGAAAAAACGAAAATAAAAGCAGATTCCTTCGTTGCGAGGGAATCTGTTTTTTGTACAGTGCGGCAGAGCAGCTGCCGTTGGCTTTCGGGGTTGCTTAGGTTTCGGTGGTGTCGCCCGACTCGGGCGGGACGGTGGGCTCGGCGCCGCCATCCGCCGGTGCGGAGTCCTTGTCCCTGAAAAGGCGTATTTTACCCTGCCTGTGCAGACCGCTTATGAGGGCGCAGGTTATCGGAAGTATAAACAGACCGATCCCACCGAAAAGACGGGTGCCGACGACAATCGCCATGAGTGCGATAAGGGGATGTAGTCCAACCTGCTCGCCGACGATCTTCGGCTCGATTATCTGGCGCACGATCACCACGACCAGATACACTATGCCGAGACCGACGCCCTGCCAGTTATTGCCCTGTATAAAGGTGATTATCGTCCACGGCAGCAGCACCATGCCGCTTCCGACGACGGGAAGAATGTCGAACAGGGCGATAAGCAGCGCTATCAGACCGGCGTTGTCTATGCCCACTATCAAAAGACCGATGAATATTTCGGCGAACGTAATAAGCATTATCAGCCCGTAGGACTTTATGTATTTGCCGACGGTGGAAACGATGTTCGTGTTTATGTCGTGCATAAGCGGACGCATCGTTTTCGGTATGAGCTTTGTGAGAAAGCCGGTGACCGTCTTGTAGTCGATGGTTATAAAGAAGGTCGATATGACCGTGATTATCACGCTGAGAAGTATGCTCGGGGTTTTGCCGACCAGCCTGGTGAGGGAGTCCAAAAGCCCCTCGGAAAGCTGGGTTATGAACGAGAACACCGCCGGGACGACGTTTGCCATCGCCTCCTCAAAGGCGGCGGCGGTTTCGGGGCTGAGCTGTGCGATATAGCTGTCAATTCCGGCGGCAAACTCGGTCAGCTTCGGCTGCAGCACCTCCTCGTATATACCCGGGATCCTGCCCAAGACGTTTATCAGAAACGACGTAAGCCTTATCGAAACAAAAACGAGCAGAACGCCTATCGTGCAGTAAAACAGTATGACGAGCAGTATCGAGGCGAGCTTGCTGGAAAACTTCAGCTTGTCGGTGCAAAAACGAATAACGGGCTTGAGCACCCAGGATACAAGGAAGGCAATGACAAAGGGCATAACCGCAAAAATTGCATATTTTAATGCAAAATACGCCAAAAGCAGTATTATCGCAAAGTAAACGAAATTGATTATAAAGCGTTTGCGCTTTTCCGATAAAGCATCGTTCAACGAATGCACCTCCTAACGGCAGCTTACAAGCTATTATAACCCGAAAGCGTGAAAATGAATATGAATAATTGCTTAAAATAAAATATTTCCCGGGAAAAGGTCGAAACATAAATGTATATTTGCCTCAAAAAACGCAAATACCATTGACATAATCTGAAAATGTTATAAAATGTTTTCAAAAAAACGGAGGATAATAACGATGATTAACAAAGAAATGACCATCCAGGATATACTCACCACCGACATAGGCATTGCCGATATACTCATGGCATCGGGAATGCACTGCCTCGGCTGCGTAATGGCTTCCGGTGAAAATCTTGAGCAGGCCTGCGCCGTTCACGGCATCGACGCTGACGGTCTCGTTGCAAACATCAACGAATACCTTGCCGCAAAGAAATAATCGCTCATAACCGCATAAACTCAATTAAAAAAAGGCGCAAAAGCGCCTTTTTTGTTTGCTTTTAAGATTATCTCACCTTGAGTCCGCTTGCCATGTCGCTCATCGTGGTCAGTGCCGAAAGATGCACATCGCCCTCATCCGAGGCGCAGAGTATCATTCCGTTCGACTCGATACCGCACATTTTACGGGGCTTGAGGTTGGCGACGAGAACGACGGTCTTGCCGATCATCTCCTCGGGCGAATAGTATTCCTTTATGCCCGAAAGCACCGTACGGGTCTCCTCACCCACCTGCAGGGTGAAGTTAAGCAGCTTTTTCGACTTCGGCACTTCTTCGCAGGCAAGCACCTTTGCAAGCCTCAAGTCTATCTTGGCAAAGTCGTCGTATTCGATGAGGGATACGGCGGGTTCTTCGGCCTTTTCGGGCTTTGCTGCTTTTTCTGCCTTCTCCGCCTTTTCGGGCTTTTCCTCTGCAGCCGGTGCAGTCTGTACCGAGGCTTCAAGCTCCTCCAGCTCCTTTTTAACGTCTATCCTCGGGAAAAGTGCATTGCCCTTTTTCACGGGGGTGCCGACGGGGAGCTTTCCGAAAACGCCGAGCTTGGTTATGTTGGTCAGGTCGCATTCCTCAATGCCGAGCTGCTCGAAGATAAGCGGAGCAGTTGAGGGCATAAAGGGCTGCAGGAGAGTGCCGACGATGCGCAGACATTCCGCCAGATTGTAAAGCACAGTTCCCAGACGGGGGAGGGAGGCCTCGCTCTTTGCAAGTATCCACGGCGCGGTCACATCGATATACTTGTTGCATGCGCCGATAAGCTTCCATATAGCCTGCAGAGCCTCTGACATACGGTAGCTTTCCATGAACTCCTCAACCTCTGCGGGAAGCTCCTGCGCCAAGGCTATGAGTGCATCGTCCTCCGGTTCGGGGGTGTTGTTTTGGGGAATGATGCCGGAGAAGTATTTTTCTATCATGCTCACCGTGCGGGAGAGCAGGTTGCCCAGGTCGTTTGCAAGGTCGGAGTTTATTTTGGTTATAAGCGCTTCGTTGGAGAATACGCCGTCGGCGCCCGTGCCGAAGGGAACGTCACGCAGCAGGAAGTATCTTATTGCATCACAGCCGTATCTGTCTATCAGCTTTATCGGGTCAACGACGTTGCCCTTGGATTTGCTCATCTTGCCGCCGTCGAGAACGAGCCAGCCGTGTCCGAATACCTGCTTGGGCAGGGGCAGACCCAGCGCAAGCAGTATTATGGGCCATATTATGGTATGGAAGCGCACGATCTCCTTGCCCACGACGTGGAGGTCGGCGGGCCAGTACTTGTCGAACAGCTCAGTATTGTCGGAGGTGTAGCCGAGCTTTGTTATATAGTTTGAAAGTGCATCGACCCAAACGTATATCGTGTGCTTTTCGTCAAAGTCCACGGGAATGCCCCATTTGCAGGAGGTCCTCGAAACGCAGAGATCCTCAAGTCCGGGGAGCAGGAAGTTGTTGAGCATCTCGTTTGCACGGGAAACGGGCTGGATAAACTCGGGATGCTGCCTTATATGCTCGATAAGCTGAGGAGCGTATTTGGAAAGGCGCAGATAGTAGCTTTCCTCCTCAACAAGCTCCACGGGGCGTCCGCAGTCGGGGCAGCAGCCGTTTACAAGCTGACGCTCGAGCCAGAAGCTTTCGCAGGGCGTGCAGTAATGTCCCTGATAGCTTGCCTTGTATATGTCGCCCTGATCGTAGAGCTTTTTGAATATCTTCTTTACGGCGGCAACGTGATAATCGTCGCTCGTTCTGACGAAGCCGTCGTTTGAGATGTTGAGCCGCTTCCAAAGATCCTTGAACGTGTCAACGATATTGTCAACGTACTGCTTCGGCGTAAGGTCCTTTTGCTTCGCCATGCGCTCGATCTTTTGCCCGTGGTCGTCCGAGCCGGTCAGAAAATACACGTCATATCCGGTATGCCTTTTGTATCTTGCGATGGCGTCGGATGAAACGGTGCAGTATGCGTGGCCGATATGCAGCTTGTCACTCGGATAATACAGCGGCGTGCTGATGTAGAATTTTTTGTTTTCGGTCATGTTTTTGTTTCCTCCCTTTGGTTTTTGGGATGGCTTCATATAAAAAGCCGCCCCCATATTTTCGGTATAGGGACGGCATGATTATACCGTGGTACCACCCTACTTCGCATACCGTGGGTATGCCTCATAAGTTCATGCTGTATCGGGCGTGACCCGCCGTCCTTAAGCGCCCCGGGGGAGGGGAGGTTCGGGAACGGTTGCTCGGAAGCCATGTTCGGCGGTTCGTATGCTGTCGGGCTTTCACCTTATCCCAACTCTCTGAAAGCATCGTGACCGCTTACTCTCTTCGTCATTGCAAATATGGAATGATTATATCCCGATTATCCCTTCATGTCAAACCGTTTATGCACAAAAATTCAAAAAATCGAAGCGGTTGAGCTATGGGCGAAATGCTGATATAATAAACGAAAACGTTTCGGGAGGCGAATCGGGTGGCGAAGAGCTTCGTTCCGTATTTTTTCAGGGGCGAGAAGGGCAAAAAACGCCTTAAGCTGATAATAGGCATCGCTGCGGCGGTGCTTTTGGCGATAATATTTATCTTGTTAACGGTGCCGAAGGAGCGCATTTATGACGCCCCCGAGGTAAAAACGCTTGAAAGCAGGGGCGTTTTGAGGGTCGGGATACGTGCGGATATGCCCGGATTTTCGCAGTGCGAGACGGGATTTGAGGTAGAGCTTGCAAACAGGCTTGCCGAGTTTGTGCTAAAAAACAGCGAGGTAAGCTCCGTAAAGCTTGTCGAGGTCACGGCTCAGTCCGCCGTTACAAAGCTTGACGACGGTACGATAGATGTTGCAATAAGCATGATGCAAAAGGACGAATACGCAAAGTACGCCTATTCCGATGCGTATTATGAGGATGAGATAAGCTTTTTTGCCGACAGGGTGAGCGTGAGCAGCAGCATAGACGAAATGCTCGTCGGATATATACAGTCGGGTGCCTGCGAGGACGCTTTCAACAGCCTGAACAAAATTCGTGAGGACAATGGGGAGCCGAAGATAGAGGGCAGGGCCTTTGCATCCTACCCCGATATGCTTTTTGCGCTCAAAAGGGACAGAGTGCAGGCGGTGCTGCTGAAAGGAGCCTATTACAAACGCTACGGTGAGGAGTACGGTCTGATAAAATTAGGAGAGCCAATCGGTACGGTCAGCTATGCTGCGGCGGTCAGCACCGATTCGCCGGCAATAGCGCAGCTTGCGAGCATTATGTTTGCCGAGATGCGGGAAAGCGGCGAGATGGACAGGCTGAAACGCCTTTACGGAATAGGGGAATGAAGCTCGGTATGACGGGAAAACGACTTGAATTGCTTGCTCCTGCGGGAAGTATGGAAAGCCTCATTGCGGCGGTGCAGAACGGCGCCAATGCCGTTTATCTTGGCGGCAGACGGTTTAATGCACGCAGAAATGCGGGAAACTTTGACGACGACGCCATGCGTGAGGCGATCGCATACTGCCATGTAAGAAACGTAAAGGTATATGTCACCATGAACACCCTGATGTTCGACAGGGAATTGCCCGATGCGGTCGAATATGCGGCGGCGCTTTATTCTATGGGTGCGGATGCGATAATCGTTCAGGATACGGGGTTTTTGACGCTCGTTAGAAAGTATGTTCCAGATTTGGAGCTTCATGCAAGCACGCAGATGGGCATACATAATTCCGACGGGCTTGCATACTGCCTCGGACTTGGGCTGAAAAGGGCGGTGCTTTCGAGGGAAACGAGCGTTTCGGATATGAAGCGTATGTCGGAGCTGAACACGGGCGTTGAGCTTGAGGCGTTCGGACACGGTGCGCTCTGCATGAGCTTCTCGGGCGGCTGCCTTTATTCGTCGATGTCGGGCGAGCGGAGCGGAAACAGGGGGCTTTGCGCTCAGCCGTGCCGAAAGCGTGCGAGCGTGAACGGCTGTCCGTCGGATACGGATTACTGCCTGAGCCCAAACGACCTCATGACCCTTGAGCATCTTGACGCTCTAAAAGGTGCGGGGGTTTCGTGCATCAAAATAGAGGGCAGAATGAAAAGCCCCGAATACGTTGCACTGACGACCGCCGCATACCGTGCCGCCATTGACGGAAGAAAACCCGACAAAAATATGATAAAAGAGCTTTACGATATGTTTAACAGGGGATTTTCCACGGGCTATCTGTTCGGCGATGACGTAAGGACCGACAGCAGGGGGGACTCCGCACCGTCGGCGGAGCTTTTGAAGCGCATCGGCGGCAGCATAAACGGCGAGCACATAAAAAGGACCGTGAATATGCGCATAACGGCTCGTATGGGTGAGCCGATGAAGCTCGAAATGAGCTGCGGCGAAGTGACCGCTGCTGCCCTCGGCGATGTTGTGCAGGCGGCAAAAAAGGCTCAGGATATGTCGATATACGACCGACAGCTGAGAAAGCTCGGCGACACTCCGTTTGAAGCGGGGAGCATAGAGGTTCTCGCCGATGAGGGCGCATTTGCGGCGGCAAGCGCATTGAATGCGCTCAGGCGAAGCGCCTGTGACACGCTGTGCGAGATGCTGTCGGGCAGAAGGGAAGCGTGCAGCATAGATAAGGAAGCGATTTTGCAAAACGCACAAAAGCGCACTCAAAGCGTTGATACGGCCGTAATCGCCCGTGTCAGGACGAAGGAGCAGGCACTGGCGGCGGCAGATGCGAATGCCGATGAGATCATATTTGACCCGGTAGTGTACGACGAGGCGAGCCTGAGGGAGCTTTCCTCGGTGAGGAGTATGGGCAAACGCCTTGTGCTTGCGCTTCCGGCGGTAATGCGCGGCACGGAAAACAGAGAGAAAATAAGGCGGCTGCTGACGGAGGAGATTATTGACGGCGCTGAGGCGAACGCCCACGGACAGCTTGCGCTGATGGAGAACCTTACTTATAGAATTGCGGGAGCGGCGCTCAACTGCCAGAACACGGCCTCGCTTCATGCACTGTATGGACAGGGCTTTGACAGAGTTTTGCTTTCAAACGAGCTGACGCATGCACAGATGCGTGATATTCTGAATCACTCGACTGCTTCGCTGAACGTATATGGCAGGGTGCCGCTGATGAACCTTCTGCATTGCCCCGTAAAGGAGCATAACGGCTGCAGGCGGTGCGGTGGTTCTGCGGGAACGGTAACGGATGAGGAAAGACGGCGTTTCCCGCTCGTAAACACCGTGCTTTCGGACGGATGCCTTGTCAGAATGCTGAACTGCGTACCGACCTTTATAATGGACATCGCCTGCGAACTGAAGAATGCTGACGCATGGCACCTGAACTTTTTCGACGAATCGCCGGAGGAAGTCCGAAAATTGCTTTTGCAGGCAAAAAAAGCCTTGAAAGGCGGCAAAATCACGACTCCGGAGGGCATAACGAGAGGGCACTATAAAAGGGCGGTACTGTAGGCAATATATAATATAACCATGGACATGATGTCCGAGCGGGTGTACTATATATGCAAAGGGATTCCGACACCCCGGGGTCGGCTTCTGATAACAAAAGGAGGAACAAAAAGTATGAAGAAAATCATCAGCTTGATTCTCAGCGTACTGATGGTACTGTCCTTTGCTCCCATGGCACTTGCGGAAAACGCAGGGGTTGAGGAAGTAAAGCTCTCCAACAGCGGCGTTGTGATCGACGACAATGCTTCGGGCGGATATGAGGGAGATTACGTTGTAATCTACAATCCGAGCTCGAGCAGCAGCACCGCCTCGACGGGAAGTCTTTCCGGATTGATCGAAACGACCGTCAATGCAAATGCGGTTGAAAACAAGCTGGCTGCTGCAAAGGAACTTATTGCAGAGTACGGCGATCCCGACAGACCGTACAAAATCGACGTTGACAGCAAGCTCAGCACCTTTGACCGCGACAAGGTAAAGGACAACCCCGTAAAGGCAAGCTACCCTGTCGGTACGACCAAGACCTTCTCGATCACCAACTACAGCCCCGGCGGAAGCAGCCTTTCCTTCAAGGTTGTCGCTGTCGGCGATCACTGCACCATTTGGGAAGTTACCGACTCCTCGTACCATCCCCTCAGCACGATAGACAGCACCTATCCGCAGATGGTTGCCGATGAGTTCGATGCCAACTACAGCAAGATGGTAAGCTCCTTCGGTAACTTCAGAGACTCCAACGGCGACGGCAAAGTCAACCTGATGTTCTACAACATCGACGACGGCTGGCAGCCCGGCGAGGGTTATGTCGCAGGCTATTTCTGGAGCGGAGACTTCAGCTACAACAGTCTCCCCATGATCCATATCGACACCTACCCCGGCGTTGAGTGGACCACCACCGACGGCGAGGAAAAGCATGACGTTACCGGCTGCTACGGCACGTTCATGCACGAGTTCCAGCACCTTATCAACTATTCCGAGCTGGGCTCCATGAGCACCTGGCTCAACGAGGCATTCTCCGGCGCAACGGAGGAAATGTTCTATCCCGGCGAGGGACTCTTCGGAAGGATCCAGAGCTGGCACGATCATTATTACAGCACCGTTGCCGAAATAGCACAAACCCCTGCGGAATTTGCATACAATTCAAACTATACGCTCCATAAGGGCGGCTCCGTATATGGCTGGGACAACAACGCAGAGGATATTCTCACCTATTATTCGTTTGTAATGCTTTTCACCCAGTGGATGTACACCTACACCGGCGGTACGACCGTTTATAAGGACATCTACAACGCCTACTCCTCGAGTGCACCCAACGCAGTTGCAAACGGTATGGGTATGACACTTGAGAACGTATGGAAGAACTTCTTCACTTCCTGGATCGCAAACGACGTGGACAGCGGCTACGGCTTTAAGATGCACGACAGCTATGTTCCCGGCAGCAAGTACGGCCTTGAGAGCGTCTATGACATCCTCTCGCCGGTCATCTTCACCGGAACGAGCGCATCCATCGGCGGCGGCGGATTCATAACCGTCAAGCCTGTGAACGGCGTATTCAATCCCCCCAGCGGAGCAAGCTCGAGCCTGCGCTACGTGGGTATAACCCTCGGCGAAGGCGAGCCGACCCCGACGACCCA
>SAMEA3663207__coassemble_48_pt1 | contig 61167 bp, 62 predicted proteins | sample SAMEA3663207__metabat2_low_PE_015 | metagenome-assembled genome bin SAMEA3663207 (sample SAMEA3663207) | pig gut metagenome | biome: pig gut; feature: pig-associated habitat; material: faeces | place: China | collected 2013 | reverse complement strand
CTGCGGTAGGTGCAACGGTGGGTTCAACCGTAGGTGCAACGGTGGGTTCAACCGTCGGCTCAACCGTAGGTGCAACGGTGGGTTCAACCGTAGGCTCAACCGTAGGTGCAACGGTGGGCTGGGTCGTCGGGGTGGGATCGCCCTCGGTGGTTACATACTCATAAAAAACGATGTTATTGCCGGTGTTCTTGCTCGTGGTGAAGAGAGTGTTATCCGCCGCATAAGACAGATAGTAGTAGCCTTCGCTGTCTACCTGGTTGTTAAGGTCGTTTCCGCTGTAAAGCCATGCAATGGCGGTAGTGGAGGGTGCAAGATATTCGGTTGAGTCAAGACCCATGTACATTCCGTCATCTACACTCTGGAATGTCCAGCCGGAAGTGCTGTTGCCTGCTGCTACCCACGATATCTCGTTTACGTTCACGCTCGAGGACACGGTCAGAGTGCTGTCGCTGTTCTCGGTTACGCTTACGGGTGCAAGATAGTGGTTGCTCGATACGGTGCTGTTGGATACAGCTACGCCCTGTCCGCCCGCTACGATTATGTACGTTCCGCCGGCTTTGATCTCATCTGCTATCATGTAGCCTTCGAAGTTGTTGACGGTCAGAGAAGCTGTTCTGGTATAGCTCGTGTTTGCTACGTTGTCCTTAATTACGCAGGTGATGGTGGTGCTGCCTGCGGATACGCCCGTTGCTTTACCGGTGCTGTCGATGGTTGCAATACCGGTGTTGGCGGAGCTCCATGTTGCGGTATAGTCAACGTTTGCGGGTTCTACGCTGAGGGCAAAGGTGGCTTTGCCGCCGACCACAGTGGTTGCGCTCGTGGGGGTGATGCTTACCGAGGTGATCGCCTCAGGCTCGGACGAGCCGAAGAGTTCCCAATCGCTGGTAACGGTCTGCGCTCCATCGGGGTTGGACGGGAAGGAATCGGTGGGGGACATTACGATGGGATAAGCATCGCCGTGGGGATCCGGTATGCCATGGGTATCCTTCATTACCTTTATGGCTTCGGCTACGGTTGCGCCGTTCTTCATCTGGGTCCAGAAGGTCTCTTCATAGAGATAGTCGCCTGCAAATGTTACGGACTGGGAATAGCCGTAAACAATGCCTGCACCTGCCTGGAGGAGAGCCGTACCGGTGGTACCATTACCGGCCTTCTTCATACCTTCGCAGATGGCCATCCAAACAATGCAGTTGGAGAGCTCTGCGCTCTTATGTACATTTATGTACCGACCGTCAATGAATGCTTCGGAGCCGGAGCTGACCGCATAACCGTTGGAGTAGTCCGAAGAGGTTATGCCGGAGTTGGTGGTCAGGCAGAGGTAAGACGAGGTGCCGCTCTGAACGCCGTGGCTGTCGAATATAACGACGCCTTTTCCGGGCATTGCGGAGGCGATCGCCGGACCGGTAGCATCGGTGGACTGGATCAGAGTGTAAGATCCGCCGGTTGCCGATGCGATGGACTGCGCCTCGTTCTTATACTGGTCGGTAAAGGATGAGTCATGTCCGTAGTAAGGAGCGATGAGGAGAACGTTTGCGCTCGACGGGCCGTTCTTGGTTGCCGCGGGAATGAAGGTTACATCCTCTTTATATTCGCCCTCATAAGGGGTGATTTCGTTGCGGAGCCTATATACATAGACGCAGTGCATGCCGTCCACTTTGAATGCGAACTGTCTTTCACCTTCCCAAACAAGGTCTGTTACCAGTTCGTTTTCAGCGGCGGCTTCGTATGCCGCAAGGGTTACTTTTTCGGGCGTTGCTTTCATGGAAAGCGCTTCCGCCTCGACTTGGTCGATTTCTGCCCATGCTTTGTCAAGCAAAGAAAGAGCAGATCTTTCCGCTGCAGCGTCGCCGAGGGTTGCGATGGGCATGATGGCCAGCATCATCACAACGGCAATGACTGCACACAGAATCTTCTTCGTCATGTTTTCTTCCTCCTGATTTTTGTTGTTGAGCATATAGCCTGAGGAAAGTATATCATATTTTATGCATGATTGTCCATTATCTGGGGCCTATTTTGCAATTTTATTTATTTACAAGCGCATCGTTGTATCTTGAAACATGATATACATTTTTACAAAATGCAAGAAAATTCTATTCTTTTTTTAACTGTTATTTGACAATATTCATAAACTTTGTATAATTATATTGAAGTTTGATGAATATGGGTAACGGTGGATATATGCTTAAGGGCTTGATAAAAACAACGGCAGTCATTCTTTTGCTTGCCGCGCTGGCGTTTCTTCCCGTGCAGATTTTTGCGGAAGAAACAAAGGATGTTGATATATATGACCTTCCTATTGAGGAGAACGACTCCTTATGTGGACGCATCGTCTTTGTTGACCCCGGGCATGGGATAGGCTGCGGAGGCGCTTACGGCGGCTATACGGAGCACGTTTATAATCTCATTTATGCCAACCTGCTCAAAGACAAGCTCGAAAAATGCGGAGCAACGGTCGTCATGACCAGAACCACCGCCGAGAATGTAGATAATTATCACCGCATGGCGGCGCTCCATATATATCTCCTCGATATGCTCAAGGCAATATACCAAAACGATATAAATCTTTCCGTTTCACCGAGCGAGATCGCACTGCTGCAGGCGCATATAGACGAAATGACAAGATTGCAGCGAATAATGAAAAACGTGCTCAGCGATATATCCCTTGCGAGGATCTATTTCAACGCTCCGTACGACTATTCCTACAATCGTGCTATACACCCCGATCTGAAGAAAATATTTGAATACGAGAGGCATCCGTCCGTCAGCCGCAATGTTCTTTACGTGTCCATTCACTCCAATGCAACGGGTGAACCGGTGAACACCAATACCAACGGCACGGTCACATACTATCTTTCAAACGATTGGTACGCCTCCCAAAACTACTATACCGAGTATGCAAACGTAGCAGGCAGTGAGATTGCTGCCACACTCATGCTGGATCATGTGTCGCTTTCCGGCGGATTCAAAAGGCGCGGAATGCACGTAAACGATTACTTTATGCTTCGTGAGCATAATGCGCCCGCCGTTTTGGTCGAGATGGGCTATCACACCAACGCAGGCGACCGTGAGCGGCTCAAGGACGAGGAAAATCAGGACCGCATTACCAACGGAATGGTGATTGCCATACAGGAATACTTTTCCGGCATAGATATTTACACCATGCCGGTCAACGTCAACTGCGTGTCAAGCTCCGTTTATCAGATAATGGCGGACAGCATTGCGGGCATACACCCCTGCACAACCGTTGACGCCCTGCTGTCCGGCCTTGACAGCCCCTATTATCTATCCGTCATAGAGGCAAACGGAAGCTCCGCAAAAATCGGCTCGGAGCTTGTGGTCACCGAGGACGAGCTGGTTGTAAGCGACGCCTCGACAAACGAGACCATCGCAAGCTATCCCATAATAATTTACGGCGATGTATCCGGCGACGGGCAGATAGGGCTTATCGACCTTTTAACCATACAAAAATATCTGCTCGGAACGATGGATTTCCAATCGCACGCCATGCTCGAATCCGCCGACGTCAATAAATCCGGCGAGATAACGCTTATCGACCTGCTGTTTATCCAAAAGCATCTTTTGGGTGAAATAGAGATTGCTCAATAAACCCCGGAGGTATTGACCCGTGATAAAACGTTCACGCAAGTTTATTATAGCTGTAACGGTTTTCTCCGTGCTGCTCGGACTTTTTGCCGTTCCTGCGCTCGGCGTGGGGGTTTCCGCCTCCGCCTCCCCTTCCAAGGTTAAGCCCGGAGATGAGTTTACCGTAACCGTAAAATTCAAGGGAACCAACATAATGGGTGCGGAAGCCAACTTTTCATACGACAGCAGCCTCGTTAAATACCTCGGCGGCGATAACACCTCCGACGGCAAAATCGTACTTTACACATCCGCAGCGGATGCTTCCTCGCTCTCATGCAAGATTAAATTCAAGGCGCTGAAGGCAGGCGAAGCGAAAATCAGCATTACCTGCACCGAAAGCTACGACTCAAACCTCAACAGTCTGAGCGGCGGCAGCTCAAGTGTTACCGTAAAGATTGCGGCTTCCTCCGGCGGCGCGTCGGGCACGCAAAAGCCTACCGCTCCGAAGCCCACGCCCACCCCCATACCGAATATCCCCATAAGCATAGACGGTATCCCCCATACGATAATCGGCGCCCTGCCGGAAAACGTTGAAATTCCCGAAGGATTTGCCCCGACGGAATACGTATGCAACGGGCAGCCCGTTGCCGCGCTGCAAAACGAGCAGGGCTTCATCCTTTTGTACATAGCCGATGCAAACGGCGAAAACGGTCGCTTCCATATATATGAAGCAGCTACGGATTCGTACATACCATTTGTTTGTGCCGTTGTCAGCCAAAGCTACATAATACTCGTGCCCGATGAATCGGCGGAGCTTCCCGAGGGCTATAAGCCCGGGCTTATCAATATCGGCGGCAACAGCGTCCGTGCATGGCTCAATGCCAACGGAGGCTGCATTCTCTATGCCTGCGCCGATGACGGCACGGTCGATTATTACGAATATGATATTTTGAGCGGCTCTTTCATGCGCTACGTCTTTGCAACGCCCGAGCCGACGCCCGAGCCTACTCCGGAACCCACGCCGGCGCCGACGCCCGAGCCGACTCCCGAACCCACGCCCGAGCCCACTGGACTTGCCGCACTCAGCGTGCTTGAAAAGTATCTTGGCGGCTGTGCGATATTCCTGGCAGTCGGATGCGTTGTACTCGGCATATTGCTTATAAGGGCGTCCAAAAAGGCAATGGAAGAATAATCAAACGGTGCGGTTTCACCACGATGCCGCACCGTTTTTATGCCCAAAGCCGCATCAAAGCCTCACAGCCCGAATCGGTGGCTAAACTTTCCCAATTGGGGAGGCTTTGACTTGACAAAAGCGCACTTTAAGAATATCATAGATTCATTATGTAAACAGGAGTATTTATTCATGGAAAGCAAACTTACGATGGACAAGATTGTAGCCCTTTGCAAAAACAGAGGCTTCATTTTCCCCGGTTCCGAAATATACGGCGGATTGGCAAACGCATGGGATTACGGTCCCCTCGGCGTTGAATATCTCAACAACGTCAAGAAGGCATGGTGGCGCAAGTTTGTTCAGGAAAGCCCCTACAACGTCGGCATGGACGCCGCAATACTGATGAACCCCGAAACCTGGGTCGCATCCGGTCACGTCGTCAATTTCAATGACCCTCTTATGGACTGCAAGGCGTGCAAGGCCCGCTTCCGTGCGGATAAGCTCATTGAGGATTATGCCTTTGCAAACTCGCTTGACCTGCATCCCGACGGATGGACCAACGAGATGATGACCGAGTTCATACAGCAAAACGGCATTGCCTGCCCCGAATGCGGCCGCAAGGAGTTCACCGGCATACGCAAGTTCAATATGATGTTCAAAACGTTCCAGGGCGTAAACGAGGAGACCGCAAACGAGATATATCTGCGCCCCGAAACCTGTCAGGGAATATTCGTAAACTTCAAGAACGTGCAGCGTTCCATGCGTAAAAAGATCCCCTTCGGCATAGCGCAGATAGGAAAATCGTTCAGAAACGAAATAACCCCGGGAAACTTCATCTTCAGAACGAGAGAGTTTGAGCAGATGGAGCTTGAGTTCTTCTGCGAGCCCGGCAAGGATATCGAATGGTACAACTACTGGAAGGATTATTGCAGGGACTTCCTTCTCGCCCTCGGCATGAAGAAGGAGAATATGCGCCTTCGTGAGCATTCAAAGGACGAGCTTTGCCACTATTCAAACGGCACCACCGACATCGAGTATCTGTTCCCCTTCGGATGGGGCGAGCTTTGGGGCATAGCGGACAGGACCGACTTCGACCTCAAGGCACACGCAGGCCACAGCGGAGAAAAGATGGAGTACCAGGATCCGTTCACCAACGAAAAATACATCCCCTACTGCATCGAACCGTCCGTCGGCGCAGGAAGAATGGCACTCGCCCTCCTCTGCGACGCCTATGACGAGGAGCTGCTCGAAAGCGGCGATACCAGAAACGTTCTGCATCTGCATCCCGTCCTTGCGCCGTATAAGGCCGCCGTACTTCCCCTGCAGAAAAAGCTCGGCGACAAAGCGCAGGAAGTATATGCACGCCTCGCAAAGCGTTTCAGCGTTGACTATGACGATGCGGGTCAAATCGGCAAGCGTTACCGCAGGCAGGACGAGATAGGTACTCCGCTGTGCATCACCATAGACTTCGACACCCTTGAGGACAATACCGTTACGGTGCGCGACAGAGATACCATGGAGCAGATCAGACTGCCGATAGACAGCCTTATCGCCTATATTGACGAAAAAACCGACTTTTAAGCAAGGCACAAATTAAATTCGCCCCACCGAGGTTTGCTTCGGTGGGGATTTTTATCCTGCTGCGTCACGCAGCTTTTTGAGTATCTTATTTTCGAGCCTCGATATTTGCACCTGGGAAACGCCGAGCGCCTTTGCCGTTTCGTTCTGCGTTTTATCCTGAAAAAACCGCAGCAGTATAAGCTGGCGCTCACGGGGTTCAAGCGTGGAAAGAAGCTGCTTTAGCAGCAGGCTGTCAACGACGTGCTTTTCCTGCTCGTCGCCGTCTGAAAGCTGGTCCGCAATGCAGGCGTCGGAATCGTCGCCGAAGGCGGGCTCATATATGGAGGTATATGAGCAGGCGGATTCGAGCGCCATTACCACATCACAGACGTCCTCACCGAGCGCTTGAGCAATCTCCGAAACGCCTACCTCACGCCCAAGCTGTGAGCACAGCTTTTCCTGCATCGCCGCAACACGTGCGGCAAGCTCCTTTAGCGACCTGCTGACCTTTATCATACCGTCATCACGCAAAAAGCGCTTTATCTCGCCCATTATCATCGGCACGGCGTATGTTGAAAAGCGAACCTTGAAGGCTGTATCATAATTATTTATCGCCTTGACAAGTCCCACACAGCCGATCTGGTACAGGTCATCATACTCCACTCCCCTATGCAAAAACCGCCGCACGATGGACTTGACAAGGGCGGTGTTTCGCCTCACGAGCGTGTCCGTGGCCATGCCGTCACCCGAATGAGAACGCTCTATCAGCTCCAGCGTCTCATCGTGGCTCAGCAGCCTGTCGTCACCCATTTGATCTCTCCGATGCATCTGCAATGCGTTTTTTCATCGTTACGACCGTACCCTCGTCCGGCTTCGACTCCACCTCCACGCTGTCCATAAACGCCTCCATGACGGAAAAGCCCATTCCCGACCTTTCACCATCCGACGAGGTCGTATAAAACGGCTGCCTTGCAAGCTCCACGTTCTCTATGCCCCGACCGTCATCGGAAATTACTATCGTAAGCTCACCGGTTTCGTCCATGCCGCACATCATTTCGATAGTCCCTCCCCTGCCCTCATAGCCATGAACAATCGCATTTGTAACGGCCTCACTTACCGCAGTTTTTATGTCAGTCAGCTCCTCTATCGTAGGATTCAGCTGTGCTGCAAAGGCGGCGGCAATCATCCTTGCAAGCGCCTCGTTTTGTGAAATTGCGCTGAACTCCGTTTTCATTCTGTTTTGATACATCCTCAAAAAACCATCCTTTCCAAATTGACTCCCCGAACACTCAGCCGTTAAGCAGCGTGTATATCCCCGACATTCTTAAAACTCTATCGACGCTCCTGTTTGCCCCGACGATACTCATGCGTTTTTTTTGAGGGGCGATCAGCTTATAGCGCCCGATTATCACCCCGAGTCCCGAGCTGTCCATCATCGAAACCCTGCTCATATCCACCACTACCTCGTTGGCGGCATCGTTTTGTTTGATCGCACTGTCCATCTTCTCTCTGACCGAAGCCGCAGCATGATGGTCCAATTCCCCTATCAGGGATACCGTCAGCGACCTTCCGTTTAGTCTGCTTTGTATATCCATACATACCTCCGCTATGCAGTTTACCGAATTTTATTCGCCGCGCAAATTTTGCGTCCTGCTTAAAAATTTGGCTTGTTTTGACCGAACGCTTCGTAAAAGCGCAGCACTTTGTAAAGCGCAGCACTTTGTTAAAGCGCAGCACTTTGTTAAAGCGCAGCACTTTATTAAAGTGCAAAAAAACGAGCCGTTTCCGGCTCGCTGATTAAAAGCTTATTTAGCTTACTCAAACATCTTTTCCCACTTGTCGGCAAAGGCCGCCAGGTCGTTTTCCATTATGTCGAGCTTCAGACTCACGTCCGGCGATTTTTTGAAGCTCATTTCTTCGGCAAGCTTGAGTATGCGCTCCATCTGTTCAACGAGCTTATACTCGTGGGTCAGTTCCTCAACGCTCTCAACGTCTGCGGCAGGCGCCTGAACGGAAGGTGCCTCCGGCTCACCGTCTTTCCTCCCATCGGTCAAAACGACTTCATCGAGCAGATTCGGAACGGTGACGTTATACCCGAGCGACCTTATCGCTTCGGCAAGCATGTCGAGAGCCTCCTCCTCTCCGTGAACGAGGAACACCCTGTCGGGCTTCGGTGTGATTGCGCTGACCCAATCGACAAGCTCGTTTCGTCCCGCATGTCCCGAAAATACGCTCAGATGTTCTATGACCGCATTGACACGTATTTCTTCACCGAACAGCTTCACCTTCTCCGCACCGTCAACGAGCAGCCTGCCAAGCGTTCCCACAGCCTGATAGCCCGCAAATATTACGGTTGCATTCTTTTGATACAGATTGTGCTTCAGATGGTGGCGGATTCGTCCCGCATCGCACATACCCGACGAAGCTATGATTATCTTCTGCCCGGGCGTTACGTTTATCAGCTTGCTCTCGTCTGCGGTTCTCGTGAAGTTTACGGTCTCAAAGTCAAACGGAGAGCCTTCCCTGCGAAGCTCCATTGCCTCCTCGTCATAATAACCGTCCGCACTGCGCTCGTACACCCTTGTTGCCTCTATGCCGAGCGGGCTGTCAACATAAACGGGGATCTTTTCAAGCCCTTTTACGGTATTGTTGGCGATGAAGCGCTTTATATAGTACAGCAATTCCTGCGTTCTGCCGATGGCAAAGCTCGGTATGACTATGTTTCCGCCCCTTGCAATCGCCGAACGCAGCACGCTTGCAAGCTGCGCCTCTTTCTCGTCGTTTGTTCCGGCCTCGTGGTTTCTGTCGCCGTAAGTGCTTTCCATGATGACGTAATCCGCTTGCTCGATGAATTTCGGGTCGCAGATTATCGGGCGTTCGGCCCTGCCTATATCGCCGGAGAATGCAAGGGTTTTGGTTGCTCCGTCCTCCGTTATCCAAATTTCAACGCTTGCCGAGCCGAGCAGATGTCCCGCATCCTTAAACCTCACCGTCACTTCGTCCGAAAGCTTCACTGTCTCGTCGTATTTTACGCCCTTTATCAACTTGAGCGTGTTGTTTACGTCCTGCATGGTATAAAGCGGCTCAATGAGCTTTTTACCGGCACGCTGCCTTTTCTTGTTCTCAAGCTGTGCATCGTATTCCTGTATGTTTGCGCTGTCGGGCAGCATTATCGTACAAAGCTGCGACGTTGCCTCGGTGGTAATTATATCCCCCGAGAAGCCCTTTTTCACCAAAAGCGGCAAAAGCCCGCTGTGGTCTATATGTGCATGGGTAAGCAAAACGGCATCAACGGACGCCGCATCAAACGGGAACGAGTCCTCCCCAAGCTCCGTTTTCGTATCCTGCCCCTGCCTCATGCCGCAGTCAACGAGCAGTTTTTTGTTTGCGTATTCTATAAGGTGGCACGATCCGGTAACCATTTTGGCGGCGCCGCAGAATTTGATCTTCATTATATTACTTTACCTCCGTAGCAACGACTTTTCTTTATTTTATATTATTTTCCCCGATTTGGCAATATTACACGCCCATTGCGGCTAAAAAATGCTATAATAAGGAATATAAACGGAAAGGAACAAGCGTCTGTGAAAAGGGCTTTTTTTGCTTTGATAATTCTTGCCTTTGTACTGTTTACGGGCTGCGGGGCTTTGTTCGGCACGTCCGACATTCCCTCTCAGGATGCGCCCGTCACGCTGTATTTTCCGCAGGAAGGCTTCTCATCCGATCCCGGCGGATATTTCCCGAACGGTTTGCCCACGGACTCCTCCGCCATTTCGATATTTGAGCCGGCCGTCTGGCCCGCTCACGACGAGCTTGTTTCCGTGCTTCCGGTACCCGACTTCGGGACGCTGATCGCCGCCGAAGCAAACGTTTCAAAAACCGTCCTGTGGCAAATTGTGATGGTGGATGCGTCTGTACCCGAGTTTTTGGATTACTGCGAAAGGTGTATGCAATGCGGAATATACGGAATGTTTGACGAGCTGACCGGAAGGTTTACCGCAGTAACCTCCGAATGTACCTATCATATAACTTTTGATGAAGCAAACGGGCAAATGAGCGTCCTTATCTTGAAAAACGGCTAAGCCGCCCGTCATTCCTCCGGCTCGGGCGGCGAATACACGGCACGACCCTTGCCGGTCAGCGTCAGCGTACCGCCCGCTGCGCCCATCTCCCGAAGCCTCGGCATGACCTCCGTAAGCTGTGAAAACTTTTTATCGAGCATATCCGGCTGACCTATCTGCACTCTTATATCAGTATCCGTCACCATATACACGCTCAGCGGATTCGACACATCCAAAAGCACTATTTGCTCAAGCAGATCCTCCGTTTTCAGATGCTTCAGTATGTCAACGAGAGTAGCGGTATGAAAATCCGCATGGTCGCTCAAAAGCTGGTCGGTATGGAAGCCCGTCGAGCTTATGCCGAACACCCGAAGCAGCTCCACGCCCTCATTCGCGGCACAAATCTCAAGCACATAACCCTCGTCGTCGATAAGCACCGACTCCGAAGCGCAGGCGATCGAAGCCACCGCCACACGCTCCCGAATGTATATGTTTATGCTGTTCGGATAATCCTTCTCGATTCGCTCCACCACAAAATACGGGTTTTTCGATATATCGCTTTCCATCTTGTCCTTGCTGACAAGCAGCATATTGTCGCCAAGCGCAACGTCCGTCATGCCCAGCACCTCGGACGGCTCTTTGTTCTGCAGGCCGAACACGTTGATTTTTTCGACCTGAAGCACGAAATAAACGACGGTTATTATACCCAAAAGCGCAAGCACAACAACAGATACCGCAAAAAAGGTCTTTCCTCTTTTCTTTCGCAGCTTCTTCTTTTTTCTTTTTCTTCTCCGTGCCAGCTCGTCACCGCTTTCGGGCTTTCCTTTTCGCCTGTCGGTGGCTTTTGCAGTCGAAGCTTTGCGCTTTTCGGTTTGTTTTTTCGCCATCTTTTCCTTTATCCGTCGTCCCTCGCAACGTCTGCTCCAAGGGCATTTAAAGTATCCTCCAGCCGTTCATAGCCTCTGTCAATAAGCTCAACGCCATGCACACGGCTTTTTCCCTCCGCCTTCAATGCGGCCGCAACGAGTGCCGCACCGCCTCTCAAGTCCTTTGCATACAGCTCGGCAGGGCTGAGCTTCGGCACGCCCCGTATTATCGCCGTCCTGTCCCTTATGGTTATTTCCGCACCCATGCGCACCAGCTCGGGAATATGCTTATATCGGTTCTCAAACACGTTTTCGACAAGTATGCTCGTTCCGTCCGCCACACAGCACATTGCGCATACCTGAGCCTGCATATCGGTTGGAAAGCCCGGATACGGCATCGTTTCAAGAAGCCTTATCTCAGATATGCGCTCAGGAGCTTTGAGCCTTACGGTATCGTTTTGGGCTTCGACCGTGCATCCTATCTCCCTAAGCTTTGAGGTCAGTGACATTATATGCGGCATACACACGTTCTCTATCGTCATTGTGCCGCCCGTCATCGCTCCCATGCACAAAAGCGTACCGGCAACTATCCTGTCGGGTATCAGCCGATGCTCCACCGCCCCCGGCCTGCCGCCGCCCCGAATATAAATCGTGGTGGTGCCTGCGCCTCTGACGTCATATCCCATGGCGTTAAGAAAACACTGCAGGTCCTCTATTTCCGGCTCCCTTGCGGCATTGTATATCACGCTGTCGCCCTTTGCGGTGACGGCCGCCATCATTATATTCTCGGTCGCACCCACGCTCGGGTAGTCAAGATGTATATTTGCGCCCCTTATATCCTCACCCTCGCAGGATATAAGGCCGTACTCCTCGGTTACTTTCACGTTCAGCCTCGAAAGCCCCGACAGATGCAGGTCTATCGGTCTGTTGCCTATTTCGCAGCCGCCGGGATACGTAAAGCAAGCCTTTTTAAACCGCCCTACGACCGCACCGAGCATGAATATGGATGACCTGAGCTTTTTGGATATGCTTGGCGGCATAACGTAGCTGTCCGCGCCCGAAGCATCAATTATAACGGTATCGCCCGACCTTTTGATCCTGCACCCGATGGCAAGCAGAATGTCGAGCATATTATCCACATCCGTTATGTGCGGGCAGTCGTGTATCACAACCTCGCCGTCGGTTAAAATGCTCGCCGCAAGTATCGGCAAAATAGCATTCTTTGCGCCCTTGATGCGCACCGAGCCTTTTAACCTTACACCGCCGTTGACAGTAAAGCTTCCCATTTGACACCCCCCTGCAATAACATTATATTCTATGCCGAAAGGGAGGATTTTGTTCAGCTTTATGTTTTTGCTTCCGCCCCGGCTTTCCCCTGCTTCTTGGAGAATGGAGTGTCAATATATCTCGAAATATTTAAAAGAATGCCCGACGCCGTCATAAATATAATCAGCGATGTGCCGCCCGAGCTGACAAACGGAAGCGTCTGCCCCGTGGTAGGTGCCAATCCTACGCAAACAGCCATGTGAATAAACGCCTGCAGAGCGATTATTATTGATATTCCGCTTGCAAGGAAACGCCCGAATCTGTCCTTGATCCGCATTGCGACCCATATACCCCTGTACAGCAGGAACAGATAGCCTGCAATCAGAAGCAGGCAGCCGAAAAAGCCAAGCTCCTCCGCAATTATTGCAAATATGAAGTCGCTTTCGCCGTACGTCAAAAACAGCAGCTTTTGCTTGCTGAGATTTAGTCCCTTTCCGAAAAGCCCGCCCGATGATATGGCATAAAACGACTGTATGAGCTGATAACCCGAGCCCGATGGGTCTTTGTACGGATCGAACCATGAGTCTGTTATTCGTGCGAGTCTGTAGGGCTGGAACACGGCGCAGCAGATAAGCGCAACGCCAAGCACCGAACCAAGTATGACGATATGTTTGGTCGGTATCTCGCCGATAAGCAGCATCGCAACGAAGGCCGCCGCAACGATTATCAGCGTTGAAAGGTTCTTTTGCAGCAATATTCCTATGGCAAACGGAACGAAGAACACCACCGTCAGCCATACTATACCCTTGGATGCCCTCCTGAGCTTTTCCTTGTTGCTCGCCATATAAGCGGACATTCCTATAACTATAGCAAACTTTGCCAGCTCCGCCGGCTGTATGCTCACGCCGGCAATCTTGATCCATCGCCTTGCGCCGTTTACTTCATCGCCGATAATGGGGGTAAGAAAAACCAGGATCATCGCAACGGCGAGTATCCCTATATACGCCCATTTCTTCTTATAGAATTTGTACGGCAAAAATGATACGCCTATCATTAATATGAGTCCGCCCACGAACAGTTTCGCCTGCTTGTTGAAGTAAAAGAACCCGTTTGACTGCGAACGATAGGCATAGTAGTAGCTGGACGAAAGCACCATCACCAGCCCGAACAGACAAAGACAAAGCACCACCGCAAACAGTGGAAAATCCCATTTCCCGAACTTCAGCAAGCCCTGTCTTTTGTTTGTTCCGCTTTTTGCCACCGGTAAGCCTCCGTTATAACTTCTTGACTATTTCCTTAAATTTGCGTCCCCGCTCCTCATAGTCGGCAAACATTCCCCAGCTTGCGGCGGCGGGGGAAAGCAGTACGTTGTATCCCGGCTTTGCAAGCTTTGTTGCCAGCTCTACCATCTCGGTAAAGGTACCCCGTGAAACATAAAACTCCTTGAAGCCCGTTATTTCCGCACCGGCAAGTATTTCCGGAACGGTTACTCCGGACGCCACTACCGCCTTCACCTTGCCGTTAAAGGCATTGAACAGCGGAACAAAGTCGCTGTATTTATCATATTCTCCGACACCGAGCAATAGTATGGTCGGTCTGTCCATCGCCTCGATAGCCTTTATTGTGGAGTCGGGGTTGGTCGCCTTTGAGTCGTTGATATAGCGTATGCCGTTTTTCTCGCGGACAAACTCTATCCTGTGCTCAACACCCATAAAACTTCTGAGAACCTGTCTGATCACGCCCATCGATACGCCCATGCAAAGCGCAAGTGCACTGGCGCACATGGCGTTTTCGATATTGTGTGCGCCCGGTATCTGAAGCTCCTTTGCGTTGATTATGACCTGCGTTTCCTTATTGTGCCGCCAATAGAGGATGCCGTCCGAATTGAATACGCCCTCGTCAACCTCCTGCTTTTGCGAGATCCACAGCACCTTTGCCTTCGTCTTTTCGGCAAGCCCGCTGACTATCGGATCATCAAGATTAAGTATGGCAAAATCGTCCTCCGTTTGATTCTCAAACATTCTTGCCTTTGCGGCTATGTACTGCTCCATGGAGTTGTTGAACCTGTTGAGATGGTCCTCCGTTATGTTCAGCAGACCAGCCGCATTCGGTCTGAAGGTGTCAATGCTCTCAAGCTGCAGCGCCGCAGTTTCCGCAACGACAACATCCCCCGCCTTTATATCCATCGAATGCTCGGTTATCGGTATTCCGATGTTGCCAAGAACGTATGTCGTTTCGCCTGCCGCCTTGAATATCTCGCCCGTCAGCGTGGTCGTGGTGGTTTTGCCGTTCGTGCCGCCGATGCAGACGAATCTGCTCCCTCTGTCGGAAAACCTGTAGCCGAGCTCGATTTCACCGATAACCTCGATTCCTCTTGCCCTCGCCATGGAAACGAAAGGCTTCGTGAGCGGTATGACGGGGCTTATCACTACAAGGTCCACTCCGTCAAGGAGTGCCTCCGCCGGTGCGCCGAGATAGTTTACGTACTCAATGCCCTTTAAGGCGTCAAGGAGTCCGGGTATCTCCCGCTTTATGTCGTTTATCAGCACCCTGTAGCCGTTTTTGTACAGCAGTTTGGCACTCGAAATGCCGCTTCTTGCCATTCCCACTATCAATGCCGTTTTTCTGTTTTCCATAACGCACCTCGTATATATCAGCTTTCGCTGTTTTTTCTAAAAAAGCCGTCCGAGCCGCAAAGGTGCTTGACGCAGCGGTCACTTCCTGCGTCAAACGCCCTTGTTTTCCTCCGCCGTGCCAAGCGCCAAATATTTCACGGCAGTATCCGGTTTCGGACGGTATAACTAACTTTTGTCTGTATTATGCGTACGCCAGCAGGCATACAAGGCACAATATCGTCGTTACTATCATGTAACCGGCAACTATCTTTGTTTCGCTGTATCCCTTTAATTCAAAGTGATGGTGCAGCGGCGCCATCTTGAATATTCTCTTTTTGCGGAGCTTGTATGAGCCCACCTGAAGAATTACCGAAACGGACGTTGCAACATAGGCGCCTCCCATCACCAAAAGCAGCAGCAGCGCACGGCTGTAAAGCGCCATCATTGCAACCGCACCGCCGAGAGCAAGCGAGCCGGTGTCGCCCATGAACACCTTCGCCGGATGTGCGTTGTAGCGTATGAAGCCAAGACAGCCGCCCACAACGGCGCCGGCGAAAACGGTGAGTGATTCATAGCCTGCGCTCTCCATGAGATGTCCCATGTCTGCGGCCACGTCCGTGAGGTATATGAATATTATTCCCATTGCAAACGCATAAATGAGCGTTACGCCCGACGAAAGTCCGTCAACGCCGTCAATGAGGTTCACGGAGTTCACCGTTGCGATTATAAGGAGCGTTGCAAGGGGAACGTAAAATGCGCCAAGGTCAAACTCAATGTCGAAAAAGGCAAGATGCATCGTCGTTCCGAGCGTGTTTTTGCAATGGAACGCAATAACAAGCGCAATGGCAAGCTGTCCTATTATCTTCTGGTATGCCTTAAGCCCCAGCGACCGCTTTAGCTTTACCTTTATAAAGTCATCAAGGAAACCGATGATACCGTACAGCATCGTTGTCAGAAGCACGGGCCAGGTATATGCCGGTGCATTTGTCGCAAACGGAAGTGTACCGACGAGTATGCCAAGCAGAATCATAATTCCGCCCATCGTAGGCGTGCCTGACTTGGTAAGATGGGTCTGCGGTCCCTCGGTGCGCACGGTCTGCCCGAATTTAAGGCGTCTGAGCACGGGGATGAGCAGCCTGCCTGCTATCATGCACACGACCGCAGAAATCAAAATCGAATAAATCAGCTTTTGCATACTGTTTGAGGTTGCGAAGCTTATGCCCTGCCGTCAAGCTCGGCGATAATTTCCGCAACTACCTCCTTTTCGTCAAAATGGTGCTTGACTCCGTTTATCTCCTGATAGTTTTCATGCCCCTTTCCGGCGAGCACTATACAGTCATTTTTTCTTGCATTCTCGATCGCAAATCGGATGGCCTCACGCCTGTTTTCGATCACGGTATAGGGGCAGCCCGATTTTTCAACGCCCTCAACAACCATTTCGATAATAGCCATCGGATCCTCCGTCCTCGGATTGTCCGAGCTGACAACGAGATAGTCGGAAAATCTGCCTGCCGCTTCGCCCATTATGGGGCGCTTTGCCCTGTCCCTGTCGCCGCCGCAGCCGAATACCGTAACGATTCTCCCCTTCGAGAAGCTCCTTACGGCCTTAAGCACGTTTTCAAGCGCATCGGGCGTGTGGGCAAAATCGAGGAAGATGTTGAAATTGCGTCCGCCCGTGGGCAAAGGCTCGAGCCTTCCTGCCACGCTTCCCATATCTCTGATGCCGTCCTTTATCGTGTTAAGATCGAACCCCAGCTTCATCGCAAGACCGGCGGCGCACATTGCGTTATATACGCTGAACAGCCCCGGCGTATGCACGTCGAGCATTGTCGAGCCGAGCTTCGTGTTGAGCATAAACTCGACGCCGCTTGTCGTTATTTCTATATCCGTTGCATATATATCCGCCTCGGAGCTTATTCCGAACGTTGTCACGGAGCAGTCCGTGCCGGCGGTTATTTCGTTTGCATAGCCGTCATCTATGTTTATTACGGCAGCCTTTGTGCTGTTAAACAGCTTTTTCTTTGCCGCAAGATAGTTCTCGAAGCTCTTGTGATAGTCCATGTGATCCTGGGTAAGGTTGGTGAACGCTCCCACCTCAAATTCAATTCCGTAAACACGCATCTGGTCGAGCGAATGTGACGAAACCTCCATGACTACAAGCTCGATACCCTCATCCACCATCATCGCAAGGGTTTTATGCAGGTCCACGCTTTCAGGAGTTGTCCTGTCGGCACGGATGCGCTTGTCGCCTATCATGTTCACGATCGTGCCGATAAGTCCCACTTTCAGCCCTGCCTTTTCCGCTATCGCTTTGAGCATAAAGGTGGTGCTGGTCTTTCCGTTTGTTCCCGTAACGCCCGCAAAACGCATTTTTTTCGCCGGATTGCCATAGAAGTATGCGGCCATAAGCGCCATTGCCTTGCGGCTGTCCTTTACGACTATCTGCGGAATATCAAGCTCCAGCTTAGTCTGAACGAGCAGGGCGGATGCGCCTTTTTCCACAGCATCGGCGGCGTATTTATGTCCATCCTGGAACGTTCCGACAATACAGCAAAACATATCGCCGTGTTGTACACGCCTTGAATCGAACTCTATACCCGTTATCTCCGCCTCGGACGTAAGTTCGATATACTCCGCTGCTTGTGCAAGTTTTGTTAGCTTCACCGCTGTTACCCCCTGTTGTCAATCGGCATTTTCGGCATATTACGTTTCAAAGGTCACCGTTACCGTTGTGCCTATCGTTACTTCCGTACCCGGCTCAAGGCTCTGTGTCAAAACCTTGCCGCCGTCGTATTCTCCGCTTATTTGCATGTAGAGCCCGAGCGCTTTAAGTGCGTCATAGGCTTCAAGCCTTGTTTTGCCGACGAGTCTTGGCACCTTCACCGTTGCGGGCACTGTTTCGTCTTCCTCCGGTACGATACCTATATCGTCGGTATAAATGAGAACATCCGTCCCGACTATAGCGTACTCGCCTGCGGTCGGAACCTGAGCCGTCACGACGCTTTCAGTCTGGAACACCGCCGTGAGCCCGAGCTCAGCAAGCGCCTTTTCCGCCTCAGCCATCGTCATTCCGATAAGATACGGAACCTGTACCGTCTGCTCTGAACCTATAGGCAGATGCCCGTAGTGCCTCAGCGTTTCCTCAAGTATGTCCTTTACAAACGGGGCGGCAACCGTGCTTCCGAATATCTGCCCAACCTGCGGCTCGTCAACCAGCACGAGCACGACGTATTCCGGATCGTCCGCCGGTGCAAAGCCTATGAACGAGGCGATGAGCTTCCCTGCGGCAACGCCCGTTTCATCGTATTTCTGCGCCGTTCCCGTCTTTCCGCCGACACGGTAGCCCTCGATTTTGGCATTGCGCCCGCTTCCGTTTTCAACGACGCTTTCGAGTATTCCTCTGACGGTTGCGGAGGATTCCTCGCTTATAACCCTTCTCACCTCGGTAGGGGTGTTTTCAAGTATCACCGTTCCGTCGCTGCCCACTATCTGCTTTATTATATAGGGCTGATAGAGTATTCCGCCGTTTACCGCAGCGGATACCGCCGTTGCAAGCTGTATCGGTGTTACCGCTATGCTTTGCCCAAAGCCGATTCTGGCAAGGTTCATTGTGCGGATGTACTTTTTATTGATTACTATTCCGGCGGATTCTCCGGCAAGTCCGCAATCGGTTGTCGAGCCGAAGCCGAATTTGTATATGTATTCGTAAAGCTCCTCCGTCCCGAGCGCAAGAGCCATATCCATAAAGGCGCAGTTGCAGGAGTTTTCGGTGGACTCGGTGAGGTTTTGAGTGCCGTGTCCTCCTTTTTTCCAGCACTTTATCGTCTGACCGTCAACCACCCTTGCTCCGCCGCACGTTGCGCTGAAGCTGTCGGGGGATACCGTTGCGCTGTCTATCGCAGCGGAGAGGGTAACTATCTTGAACGTCGAACCCGGCTCATAAGCGTCCGCAATAACTCTGTTTCGCATAAGGGAGGCAAGAAGCTCTAAATCGTCCCTCGGAGGGTCGTTGGGATCGTAGTCGGGCTTTGTGGAGATTGCGAGTATCTCGCCCGTCTTGCAGTTCATCACGATCCCCTGCGCCGTCTTGCCCTTGTTTATCGTCAGCGCTTCCTCGAGCTTTTTTTCAAGTATCGCTTCAACGGTGCTGTCAACGGTCAGAACCAAATCGGCGCCGTCGGTGGCTTCCACGTATTCCTGAACGCCGTATGCAAGCTTTTGTCCGTCCCGGTCGGTTTCGGTTATCATTCTGCCGTTCTCGCCGGCAAGGTATTTGTTGTATGTAAGCTCTATGCCTTCCTGCCCGTCTGAGTCGATATTGGTAAAGCCGAGTACCTGCGAAAGCAGCGAACCTCTGGGGTAATAGCGTTTCGTATCTATCGCCGTCACTATTCCGCCGCCAAGCTTAAGGGCCTCTATTTTATCGACCGTTTCCCTGTCGATTTGTCTGGCGATGACCGTTTCCTTTATCGCCATGGTCCCGCCGTCTTCCAGAACCCGCTCCTTTGCGAGCCTCGATGACACCCTTTCAACGCTCATGTCGAGCACTTCGGCAAGCTCCGCGGCTATTCTTTCGCGGTCGCTGTCGTTTATCTCCTGTGGCCACGCAAGCACCTTGTACACGGTGCCGCTCTGTGCAAGAACGTCTCCGTTTGTGTCGAGTATTCTTCCCCTCGCTGCGGTTATGCTGGTGTCGGTCGTCCATTGCTTCAGCGCCATCTGCTGATGCTTTTCGGCCTGTACCGTCTGCAAGATAAAAAGCTTTATAATAACACCTATAAAGCCTACCACAACGCAAACCGCCACCAATATCAGCCTTTGGAAAAACACCGACTTCTTTTTCGCCATGACGCCTCCGCCTTATTCGATATAACGTATTTGCGATGCGCTGGGATAAATCATGCCCGCTTCCTTTGCCGTCTCGATTGCGCTCTCCACGCATACGGCGCATTCGAGCTCAACTTCAAGCTCCGCTATTCTGCTTTCGCTTGCCGCCATAAGCTTTTTGATTTCGTTGATCTTTGCATGCTGCTGATCCACACGGGAATAGCCGGCAATGACAACGATCGCAACCGCCGCCGCAAACACCGCAAGCGACACGCCGATCAGCTTTGCCGCTGTTGCCGTACTCAGCCTGAGCTTTAACTTTTTGTTCTTTTTAGGCTGCTTTTCGGTACGGGTTCCGATTTGCGGCAGCTCGGACGGAGCATTGACAACGGAGGAGCGTGTATGCTGATACACTCTCGTTGCAGGGATATATCTTTCTTCCTTCACCGCTAATGACATCTTATTCGCCCCTCCCGTTCATAATTCTTGTTAATTCTCAGAGTTTTCTTAATGCCCTTAATTTTGCGCTTCTTGCACGCGGATTTTCTTCCAGTTCGTTTTCACCGGCAATAAGCGGCTTTTTAGTGATTATCTCCGATGTAGGCTTCAATCCGCAGACGCATACCGGCGCCCTTTTATCGCATACGCACGGGTTTTCCATGCGTTTGAATTCCTGCTTTACCGCCCTGTCCTCGAGCGAGTGGAACGTTATCACCGCAAGCACTCCGCCTTTTTTCAGCATTCCCTCCGCCGAAGCGATGGCCTCCGCCAATCCGTCAAGCTCTCCGTTTACTTCGATCCTTATCGCCTGAAAGGTGCGCTTTGCGGGGTGCTGCTGCTCACGTCTTGCGGCGGCAGGCATTGCGCTTTTTATCAGTTCCGCAAGCTCGCCCGTTGTTTCGATGGGCTTTGTTTCCCTCGCACTGACGATTTTTGCCGCTATCCTTCCGGCAAAGCGTTCTTCGCCGTATTCACGGATTATATACCGCAGCTTGTCCTCGTCATAGCCGTTCACGACGTCGTATGCGCTAAGCGGTGCACCCGTATCCATCCGCATATCGAGCGGTGCGTCAAGGCTGTAGGAAAAGCCCCTTTCCCTGCAGTCAAGCTGATACGACGATACCCCGAGGTCGAGCAAAATTCCGTCAACTTCCGTTATCCCCACGCTGTTAAGCAGGGAGCGCATATCGAAAAAGTTCCCCCGAAGCGCCATGAACTTATTTTCGTACCGTGAGAGCCTGTCCGATGCGGCTTTTATCGCATCACCGTCACGGTCTATCCCTATAAGCAGTGAGCCTTCCGGAAGCCTTTCAAGTATCGCATTGCTGTGTCCGCCTCCGCCGAGCGTCCCATCCACGAACACTCCGCCCCGTTGGGGTTTCAGCAGCTCCACCGTTTCACTCAGCATGATAGGAACGTGCCGGAAGTCCGCTGTCATATATCCTTCCCTTCCATCTTGGCGAGCAGCTCTTTCCAGTCCATCTCGTTTTCGGGTTCTGCGTTCATCTCGTTCCATACCTGCTCATCCCAAATTTCAAAGCCGTCTTCCATTCCGACGAGTACCACGCAGCTGCCGATGCCGGCGCATTTTCTAAGCTCCGGAGGTATTACGATCCTACCGCTTCCGTCAAGTTCAACATCCTTTGCGCTCGAATAGATCATACGCATGAATTTTCTTCCGGCTACATCGCTGAGTTTGAGATCCGAAAAAGCGCTGAATTTGCGCTGAAAGGCGGTTTCCGTCATGGCATGCAGATATTCACCCTGTCTGGTTTCGGATACACCCTTTATAAGTATCAGCTTTTCGCCGAGCTCCCCACGCCACTTTGACGGCATGGTGACCCTGAACTTTGAGTCAACATTGTGTTGATACGAACCTATCAGCATGACACGACCTCCTTCCAGACTTTTTAGGGAATGTGAACGCATTATCCCCCTCTTATACGCTGATATTATAACGCACCTCGTCCCACATTGCAACACTTTACCGAAATTTTACGGGATTTTATTTTACTTTTAATACATTGTTCGTACATATTCCAATAACGTATGCTATACTTTAACCGTTGAACAGAACTTTTTCGGGGAGGACCTATGGCAAAATCTTCAAAACCCGTATATGTATGCGGAGAATGCGGTTACGAAAGTCAAAAATGGCTCGGACACTGCCCCTCATGTTCGAGCTGGAACACGATGGTCGAGTTTAACGCCGCACCGATAAAAAGCGTCATGCCGCACGGTACGATGGCAAGCGCAAAGCCCCTCGAGGAAATATCGTGCAGGGATTTTGTGCGGATCGCCACCGGAATCGGCGAGCTTGACCGTGCGCTCGGCGGAGGCATCGTGCCCGGCTCCGTGATTTTGCTCGGCGGCGATCCCGGAATAGGCAAGTCCACCCTGCTGATGCAGGCGGCATCGTCTCTATCCGCATCCAGCACCGTGCTCTACGTTACCGGTGAGGAATCCGCCTCCCAGCTTAAACTGCGTGCAAAGCGGCTCGGAGCAAGCGGGAAAATGCTCATACTGGCAGACACCCTGCTTCCGAACATCGAAGCAGAGCTTTCGAGGGTAAATCCGAAAATACTCATAATCGACTCGATACAGACCGTGTATTCCCCCGACATTGCCAGCGTCGCCGGAAGTACGACCCAAATAAGAGAGGCAACGGCGATATTCACACGCTTTGCAAAGGCGGCGGACTGCGCCGTGTTCATCGTGGGGCACGTGACAAAGGAAGGCTCGCTCGCAGGACCCCGAATGCTCGAGCACATGGTGGATACCGTACTGTATTTTGAGGGCGAAAGGCACGATTCGTACAGGCTTTTGAGAAGTGTAAAAAACAGGTTCGGTTCAACGAACGAAGTAGGCGTATTCGATATGTCCGAAAACGGCATGGTGGAGATACCCGATCCGTCGGAGCTTTTCACCACCGGCACACGGGCCTCCGGCTGCACCGTTACCTGCGCAATAGAAGGCTCACGTCCGCTTATCGCAGAGGTGCAGGCGTTGGTTTGTCAATCCGCATTCGGCAATCCTAGGCGCATGGCGGCCGGCATAGACACGGGGCGGCTGGTGCTGCTCCTTGCCGTGCTCGAAAAGCGGGGCGGCATAAGACTTAGCGACAAAGATGTGTATGCAAACGTAACGGGCGGTCAAAGGCTGAACGAGCGTGCCTGCGACCTTGCAATAGCGCTCGCAATAGCCTCCTCCGCCGCAGACAGACCTCTTCCCGGCAATACGGCCGTTTTCGGAGAGGTTTCGCTCACGGGCGAGGTAAGGCGTGTGGGACGGTTGGAAAAGAGGATGCAGGAATGTATGCGGCTTGGGTACACGAGATTCGTCATCCCCTCGGCAAACAATGAACCCTCGCTCGCCGCATCTTCATCGAACGCAGAACTGATTCGGGTGCATACATTAAGAGAAGTGATACAACTGTTGTTCGATACTTCGGAAAGGAAATAAGCTTACAGCCTGACGATTTGCCCCGCTCCCATGAGCTCGGCGTCCTTTTCGTCATGCGTGACCATGATAACCAGCGGAAATGTCCCTTTGATTCGGGATATTATCCGCTTTTTAAGTTCACCGTCGAGCCCCTTGAACGGCTCGTCGAGCAGCAGTATACCGCCGCCGTACGCAAGCGCCCTTGCGATGGATACCCGTCTTTGCATACCACCGGAAAGCTCCGACGGGAGTTTATCCGCCGCATCCGAAAGCTCCATATCGGTCAGCAATTCGCCGGCCGTTTTCTCATCCGCCGAAAACAGCTCCACGTTTTTCCTCGCGCTGTACCACGGCAGCAGCCTGTCCTCCTGAAAAACAACGGCAATCCTTTTTCCGTCCAGACCCGTTATTTCGCCCTCGACGGGCTTTACCAGACCGAGAAGAAGCTTGATAAACGTGGTTTTGCCCACGCCCGAGCCTCCCATTATCGCCGTACAGCCCTCGTCGGCAATGGTTACGGACAAATTCTTTATCGGGAAAACATCTCCGTATCCGCAGGTGACATTTTTTATTTCCATATACGTATTCCCTTTATCAATCTCATCAGCAAGCGTTCAAGCACCACGCTGAGCAATATTACCACCGCAGTCCATGCAAAAAGATCCGGCGTTTCGAGATAAAGCTTGCTTTCGTACAGCTTGCCGCCTATCGAATTGGCGGATGCGGCTATGACCTCCGCAGCTACGCCCGACTTCCACGCAAAGCCGAGTCCCGTGCTGCACGCCGATACAAAGTACGGGAGCATCGACGGTATGTATATATCCCGAAGCATTCTCATCTTCGAAAGTCCGAACACCCGCCCCATCTCGACAAGCTGCTTGTCCGTGTTGCTTATGCCTTCATACACATTAGTCCAGAATATCGGCATAACCATCAAAAACGCAATAAACACAGGTGTTGCGGATGCGGTAAGCCAAAGCAGCACGAGTATTATAAACGATGTTACCGGGGTTGACGTTATTATGGAGCGAATCGGACGAAGGAGAGCGTTTACAAAGTCACTCAGCACGCACAGTACGCCGAGCGCGGTTCCCACCAGCATTCCGCACAAAAAACCGGCAATCACACGCAGAAGCGTCATGCCGGCAGACATATAAAGCACCTTGTCGCCAAGCAGTGCGACAAGCGCCTTTACGGTATCGACCGGCGAGGGCAGCATAAGCGGACTGTCGATAAGCGACGCCGCAAGCTGCCACACACCAAGCCAGAAAACCGTTATTATTGCGTATTTGAACGCCTTTACCTTAATTAGCCTATCCAATAAAACTCATCTTTCGGCATTGCGCCGCCGACGCTCTTTGCGTTCGCCTCAAACAGCACCGTCAGCATATTGGCCGCAGCAGTCTTCATAGCCTCACCCGTGATGCACACTATGTTGCAGTTGGGGATGCTCTTTTTCGCTATCGCAGCCTTTTCCATTATACCATATTCCTCGATAAGCTGCGAAGCCTCCTCGATATTTTCGTTTACAAACGCCGCAGACTCGGCATATCTTTCAAGGAACTTTGCAATTTCCTTTTCGTGCTGTTCCAAATAATCCGCCTTGACGATTATGCAGCCCTGTACAAGCTCGGCGTCGCTGACCTTCGCCCACTCCTCGGTCAGGTTAAGTGCAACACGGAGATTTTCGTTTTTGGTCATCGTTGCGGATACGTTCGGTTCGGGGAGCATGCCCAGACCTACCTCACCGGCCGCAAGCAGTGCGGCAAGCTCACTGTGCTCCGCCTTATACTCCACGGTGGCGTTTACTCCGTTCTCGCTGAGCAGGTATTCAAGCACGTATTCGGGGGTAGAGCCCTGACCGGTGGCATATATCGTCTTTCCCTCGAGCGCCGCAAAATCCGTTATCTCCTCGCCGTTTTCGAGCATATACAGCACGCCGAGGGTATTTACGGCAATTATCCTCACGTTTCCTTCAAGCTTATTGTAAAGCACGGATGCAAGGTTTATCGGTACTGCGGCAATATCGGCCTCTCCGCCTATGAACGAAGCGGTAATGTCGTCGGGGGCGGATGAGAATGTGATATTATAGTCATCTGCGTATTTATCCTTCACCTGCACCAATCCCATCCCCGTGGGGCCTTTGAGGGCGGCGATCTCTATCTTTTCAGCATTGGCCGTGCAGCCGAGTGCGCCCATGCACAAAATTGCAGTTACAAGAATTACCGAAATCAGTTTTTTCATTGTTATATTCCTTTCTTTTAAGCGTTCCCTTTTTCGGGATACTTTGATCTTTGCCATTCCGCATTTTAGAGGAAATTCTGCTCAAAGCAGCTTTATATACCTGCCGTCTCTTGCAATTCGGTTTTCGTATTCGAGCGTATCGAAGGCACGATATACCGAAGCTCGTCCCACCGACAGCGTTTCCGCCAGCAACCCTATGCTCTGCGGCAGTATGAGCCTGCCGTTTTCGGCATTTTCCACTATATAATTCATCACCTTGTCCGTCACGGTTTTTCCGCCGAGGCTTCCTATGCGTCCGGCAAGAAAGCGTATTCTCGTGGCAAGGTATTTCATATAGTTTTCGCTTAGCGTAAACGACATACGCATCGCAGCCACAAAAAGCGTTTGCGGAAAGAAAATTATGCGGCATTTTTTCTTCGCACGTATCTCCGTAACCGCCGCAGGTTCATCGACGAATATGTTTGCGGCGCCAAGGAGACTTCCCACGGTGAGCGTATTAACAAGCATATATTTTGGCTCGCCCAGATGAGAATCTGTCTGCCGATGAACGCAGGCCTTGCCAAGCGCCACTATTCCGAGGCGTCTGCGGCTGTCGCCCTGCGAAACCACCACTTCCCCGTCGTCGGCTTCGCACAAAACGCACTCGTCGGAACCCAGCATATATTCTATAACGCTGCGGTCAACGCCATCGAACAGCGGATGCTTTTGCAGCAGCTCCATATACTCCTTTGCGTTTTTCATCCGAACTCCTCCTCTGCATCGCCAGTTTACAATACATGGTATCCCACGTCAAACCTTTTCTCTCAAATGAGACAGTTTGTCGCTTTTGCGGTTATGAGAAAGTACCGCTGAGGTGGCGTATGAGAACTTTGTCATTGTGCGGCATTCAAATTTGCATGGTTCTCGTTCGCCGTACGGCTTCGCCTGCCGTACAAACTGTATCTGCTTTGCAGGTTTGCGTTGCAAGTTTGCATTGCATATTTGCATTGCAGGTTTGCATTGCACACATATCCCCCATAAACGCATATTATACACAAAACCGGCGCTTGCTTCCGCTTCGCCGGATTAACAAGGAGGTAGTGACCATGTATAGAAGACGCAGGCCTTGCCGTTCATGCAGCTTCGGTACAAACTCATTTAACGTTGCAAGCTTTCAAGCGCCTGCCGCCTGTGAAGCCGCAAGCTTTTGCGAATGCATCGAAAACGAGCTGTCCGAGCCGGCAAGGGCTCAAAACACCGTAACATCCGACTGCAACCTGGTTGCGGCCGGTACCGCCGGCGCATCCGGCTGCGGCTGTCAGGCGGAAAAACCCGATATGCTTGCGGCGATCACCTTCCCCATCCAGACCTATTGTTCCGGCTTCTGCCCTCAAGCAGCTCTTGAGCAGGGCACGATGTTTCCGGAGCTTGTAAGGCTCTATAAATAGGAGGTTGCGCAATGAGCATGACAAAATGCGAACTTAAGACTAAAATCCAGGAATACCAGTTCATACTCGTTGAACTGAATCTCTATATAGACACCCATCCCAACGATGAGGCGGCCATCACGGACTACAATACCTATTCGGCAAAGCTCTGCGAGCTTATCGATATGTATGACGAGGAATTTGAGCCGCTTGTCGGATTCGGGCATTCGCCCATGCTGGCAGGAAGCTGGCCCTGCTCCCGCTGGCCCTGGGAAAATTAGGAGGTAAGCAGAATGTGGATTTATCAGAAGACTTTAGAATACCCCGTTAACATTACCCGCCCGAATCTTCGCATGGCGAAAGCGCTGATGGCGCAGTACGGCGGTCCCGACTCGGAGCTGGCGGCCTCCATGCGTTATCTGACCCAGCGGTTCTCCATGCCCGATGACAGGGTAAGAGCAACACTCAACGATATAGGTACCGAAGAAATGGCACATTGGGAGATGATAGGAACGATGATTTTCCAAAGCATGCAGGGCGCAAGCTGTGCGGATCTGGAGGCGGCGGGACTTCTCGGCTTTTACACGATGCACAACCACGGTGTATTTCCCGCAGACCCCAACGGCGTCCCCTTCACGGCATCGTATATTCAGGCAACGGGCGACCCGATAGCCGACATCGTAGAGGATATGGCGGCAGAGCAAAAGGCCCGTGCCACCTACGAGCATCTTATGAACCTGACGGATTGTCCGCAGTATCTCAACCCCCTGCGCTTCCTGCGTGAAAGGGAGATAGTGCATTATCAGCGCTTTGGCGAATGTCTGGAGATACTCCAAAGCATCATTCCCAACAACAATGAACGCATACAGTACATAGCTAACGGCCCCGTCATCACCACCGGCGACGGCTGCTGCAGCTAAACCCGTCAAGGGACGGTACGGGTTCCCGTGCCGCCCCGTTTATCCTCCATAACGGCTTTAGCATAAAAAATCGCCCACCGGTATTTTGGCGGGCGATAGTCTTTTATTCGCTGTCAGATAGCGGTTTTCCAAAGTCCGTGGAGGTTGCAGTAGGCATAGACCGCTACGGGTTTGTCCTCGCCCACGCAGAATGTCGCCTCGGGTGCATCGCCGGGCTTGAACGCTCTGCGCTGACCACCGTTTTCGGTCTCTACATATACCCACTGAATGTAATGATCGTCAGTCATGGGATGCGTCACTTCTCCAACCTTTACATGGAGAGCGCCTGACTCCGCCGTTACAACAGGCAGATGCTTTTCGTTTGACGCCTCGGTAGTGTTGGGAACGAGCGCCTCCATCTTCTGACCGCAGCACATCATGGGAACGCCTGCGTCATGGACAAGTCCGATCAGGTTGCCGCAATGGCGGCAGATGTAAAACTTTTCTCTCATTTTCTTTTCTCCTTTAAATAAATTTGTTGTTGCTCAACTTTGAAATACTTATTTGAGCTTTTATGCAGGGGCGAGTCTGAACACGTCCGTTTTCACAGCAAAGCATTGGTAGCTTGGGATGCTGCGCCGCCTTGTTCAGCCGACCCGTTACCCACATTTTCAAACATTTTCACGATGTCCCTTACTTTTTCCGTCCCTCAATTCACGGCCATTCCGCAGGGGGTGGACTGTCTGTTTAACGCCTTATCGTTATGCACAGCCTCATACAGTATCATGCCGCCCGCAAAGTTGTAGGCGTCAAAGCCGTAACCCATCAGCATGCGGCTCGCTATGTAGCTTCTGAGACCGCTTCGGCAGATAATATAGACCGGCTTTGTTCTGTCAAGCTCCTCAATGCGCTCACGCAGCTCGTCAACGGGAATGTTGATGCAGCCCTCGATATGTCCGCCGTTATACTCGGCAGCGGTGCGGGTGTCGAGCAGCGTCACTTCTTCATCATAGGCCAAGGTCTCAATATCCTCATAATACCACTGCTTTACCACGCCTTTTTTCATGTTTTCGATTATATAGCCTGCCATATTGACGGGATCCTTTGCCGACGAATACGGCGGAGCGTATGCCAGGTCAAGCTCGGCAAGCTCATGCGCCTTCATGCCCGCACGCATCGCCGTTGCAAGCACATCTATCCGCTTGTCAACGCCGTCAAATCCCACTATCTGTGCCCCAAGCAGCCGATACGTTTCTTTTTCAAAAAGCACCTTCAGCGTCAGCATTTTTCCGCCGGGATAATAGCTTGCGTGGCTCATCGGGGAAAGTATCACCTTGTCCGTGGAAAGCCCGAGTGCATTTGCCGTTTTTTCGTTCATGCCGGTGACTGCGGCAGTCATATCGAATACCTTGATTATCGCACTGCCCTGTCCGCCCGTATAGCGGCTGTCAATGCCGCAGATATTGTCGGCGGCAATTCTGCCCTGCTTGTTTGCCGGACCCGCAAGCGGTATGTGCGTATCCTCTTCCGTCATAAAGTTCTTTATCTGCACCGCATCGCCCACGGCGTATATGTCCGGTTCGGAAGTTTCCATCCTGTCGTTCACCACGATGCTGTTTTTAATGCCGAGCTCAAGCCCCGCCGCCTTTGCAAGTGCGGTTTCGGGCGCAGCGCCTATCGCCATGACGACCATATCCGCACGAAGCACAGGCGCATCATTAAGGCTTACATCAATTCCGCAATCCGTGCCGGCGAAGCTCTCTACCGTATGCCCGAGCATGAGCTTTACGCCGTTTTTGCGGATTTCCGCATGGATAAACGCCGCCATGTCGGTATCGAAGGACGCCATGAGCTGTTCCGTCGCCTCCACGAGCGTAACGTCCATGTCAAGCTCACGCAGGTTCTCGGCGATCTCTATACCCACGAATCCGCCGCCGACCACAACAGCGGATTTCGGCTTCCTCTCATCGACGTACCTTTTGATTTTCAGCGTATCCTCAACGGTACGGAGGGTGAATATCCTGTCATCGGCAATGCCCCCAATGTTCGGCATAACGGGCTTTGCGCCGGGTGAAAGAATGAGCTTGTCGTAGTTTTCGGTAAACACCGCACCCGTTTCAAGGTTTTTTACCGTTACAGTCTTTTCCTTGGGATTGACGGACGTGACCTCATGACGCACGTTCATCTTTACTCTAAAGCGATTCCAAAAGCTTGCCGGAGTCTGCAGGGTAAGCTTGCTTTCCTCCCTGATAGTGCCGCCGATGTAGTACGGCAAACCGCAGTTGGCATATGATATGTACCCCGAGCGCTCAAATACCGTTATTTCCGCCTGCTCATCAAGCCTGCGGATCCTTGCCGCAGCACTTGCGCCGCCTGCAACACCGCCAACAATTACAACCTTCATCTCATCCTACCTTCCTTCCGTTATACGATAAAATGACTCCGATGTCCCTTACGTCTATATATCCCATCCCGTTGAGAGCGTCAACCGCTCTTCAGCGCAACCGGCAGGGGAATGCTCGTAGCGTCAAGCCGTGCCGCAAGCTGAGGCGGGGAGAATCTTCCTTACGGCATGTCACACGGCTAAATAAGTGTGATTATATAGCCCACAGCTTTCGCCTTCCCTTGTTTTGTATTGCCGTCTTGACCCATCAGGACGCCTCTTTTTGTAATAATATCACACTTTTGCATCCGAGAAAAGAGTTGGCGCAAAATTTGCAGGGGAGGTTCTCTGCCTGATTGCACACACAGGAGAGATGATTGATTTGCTTTGGTTGTGTGGGTATAATTTTGTTAGACAGGCTCGTGTGATTGGTAGTCTGTCTGATTCCGGGGAAATTCTCGAGCAGGTAAAATTCAGCTTGCCAAGCAGACAAAAGCAGCCGCTTCCCTCTCGGAGACGGCTGTGCGGTTTTTAAGATTACAGGTGTTTATCCGTTTCCTGCAGAGCGTTTTTCAAAAACTCACGTTCCTTTTGTGTAAGCTGTGCGTCTTTCAAAAGCTCCGGCCGCTTTTTCGCAGTCATAAGAAGCGACTGCTCACGCCGCCATTTTTCTATGTGCGCATGGTTGCCGTTGAGCAAAACCTCCGGCACGCTCATGCCCCGAAACTCAGACGGTCTCGTATATTGCGGATATTCGAGCAGACCGTAGGAGAACGATTCATCCTCCGCAGACTCGCTGCTTCCGAGGACGCCGCCGATCATGCGTGAGATGCAGTCCACCAGAACCATTGCCGGAAGCTCGCCGCCGGTAAGCACATAATCTCCGATGGATATTTCATCGTCCATTTTGGTCATTATCCGTTCGTCAATGCCCTCGTAATGACCGCAGAGCAAAACGAGCCTCTTTTTCTCCGAAAGCTCCCTCGCTATGCTTTGGTTAAGCACCCGTCCCTTGGGCGACATATATATGCAGTACGCCTCGTCATCCCCGACAACGGCATCCAGACAGTCGAACACGGGCTGCGCCATCATAACCATGCCTGCTCCGCCGCCGAAGGGATAATCGTCGGTGTTTTTGTGCTTTGAAGCGGAATAGTCCCTTATGTTGTGAAGATAAAATTCAAGCAGGCCCTTTTCGGAGGCTCGTTTTAATATGCTCGTGCCGAAAACGCCGTGAAACATTTCCGGAAACAGCGTCAAAACGTCAATCCTCAAACAGACCTACCTCCTCCAAAACACCGCTGTCCAAAACAATGCGCTTATTTTCGACATCCACGCTCGCAAGCAGCTTTTTAAGTGCAGGAACGCTGAGCTTCCTTTTGCCCTCGATAACATAAGCATCGTTTGCGCCCGTTTCATAAACGTCGGTCAGCACTCCAAGATGCACGCCTTCCGTGTCATAAACCTCGCAGCCGATGAGGTCGCATACGAAGTATCTTCCCTCGGGAAGCTTGACTGCGTGCGCTCTGTCAACACAAAGGTAGGTGTTTCTCAGCCTTTCGGCGTCCTCAACGCTTTTGGATACGGATAAAGAAACAAACACCGCATCCGGTCGAATGCGAATGTTTGAAGCCTTTACGGGCGTATATTTGCCGTTTTTCTCGATATACGCATCATCAAGGCTGCGAAAACGCTCAACGCTGTCGCTCAGCGGCTGCAGTTTCACGTCTCCGCCAACCCCATGAGGGCGCACAATCAATCCTATGCGCAAATATTCATTCATTACATTATGTCCAAAACGTAATGCCGGCCGCCCTTGAGCGAAGCCGCCTTCACTACCGAGCGTATCGCCTTTGCTATCCTGCCCTGCTTGCCGATGACCTTTCCCATGTCGTCGGGGGAAACGGTCAGCTCGATAATGCGGTTTCTTTCGCCCTGCTTTACCTCGAGCTTTATTTCATCGGGATTATCCACAAGGTTTGCCGCAATCAGCCTGACAAGGGCGGTCAAGGACTCGTCCATCCTGCTGACGTCCTCGGCGTTTTCGGAAGGTTCGCAGTCGGGCTCTTCAGTCTCGGTTTCTTCGACCTCGTACTCGTCAAAACCGACGCCTTCCATCATTTCGTTGAGTTCTTCACTCATTTGATGGCACCGCTCTTTTTCAAAAGACCGCGGACGGTATCGGTGGGCTGTGCGCCGTTCTTGATCCACTCTGCCGCCTTCTCGTTATCCACCTTGATCTCTGCGGGGTTGGCGATGGGGTTGTAATAGCCGATCTCCTCAACAAAAGCGCCGTCACGCGGAGCACGGGAGTCCGCTACTACGATGCGGTAAAACGGAGCCTTCTTTGCGCCCATCCTGCGAAGCCTGATCTTTAACATTGTAATTTCCTCCTGTTTGTTTGGTTAAATAGTTATATCTAAAACGGTTGACCGTATTTAGCCTTAAAATCCGAAGGGCAGCATTCCTTTTAAGCCCTTCTTCTTTTTCTTCATTCCGCCGGAAAACTGCTTCATCATCTTTCGGGTCATATCAAACTGCTTTATGAGCTTGTTGACCTCCTGTATGCTCGTTCCGCTTCCTGCAGCGATGCGCTTTTTGCGGCTTGCGTTGAGCAGCTCGGGCTTTCTGCGCTCCCTCGGCGTCATGGAGCGTATTATCGCCTGCATTCGGGATACCTGCTTTTCGTCCACCTCCGCGTTGCCGAGCTGTGATTTGTTCACGCCCAGCATCCCGAGTATTTCTTCGAGCGAGCCCATTTTTTTGATTTGGTCGAACTGCTCGAGGTAGTCGTCAAACGTAAACTCATCCTTGCGGAGCTTTCGCTCGAGCTCCATCGCCTTTTTCTCGTCAAAGGTCTGCTGTGCCTTCTCTATCAGCGTAAGCACGTCGCCCATTCCGAGTATTCTCGACGCCATTCGCTCGGGATGGAACGGCTCTATATCGGTAAGCTTTTCGCCCGTGCCGGAGAATTTTATCGGCTTGCCCGTGACTTCCTTAACCGAAAGCGCCGCACCGCCTCTTGTGTCGCCGTCGAGCTTTGTGATTATTACGCCCGTAAGCCCAAGCGCATCGTTAAAGCTCTTTGCGACGTTTACTGCGTCCTGACCCGTCATCGCATCAACAACAAGCAGCGTTTCGGCGGGGTTGAGTACCTTTTTAAGCTCCGATATCTCCCCCATCATCGCTTCGTCGATATGCAGTCGTCCAGCCGTATCGACGATCACCACGTCATGCTGGTACTTTCTTGCGTATTCGACGGCCGCTTTTGCGGTCTCGACCGGAGCCTGCTGTCCCATCTCGAATACGGGTACATCTACCTTTTCACCCACGACCTGAAGCTGCTTTATCGCCGCCGGTCTGTATATGTCGCATGCCACCAAAAGGGGCGATTTGCCGTAGTTTTTCTTTATGTATGCGGCGAGCTTTGCGGACATGGTGGTTTTTCCCGCACCCTGCAAGCCTGCCATGAGTATGACGGACGGCTTTACCGTACCAAACTCGAGCTTTGTATTTTGTCCGCCCATCAGCATAGTCAATTCTTCGTTGACTATCTTTATCATCTGCTGCCCCGGGGTCAGACTTTCGAGCACCTCGGTACCCACCGCACGCTCGGTTACCTTTTTTACAAATGATTTTACGACGACGAAGTTTACGTCCGCTTCAAGCAGCGCAAGCTTTACCTCGCGCATCGCTTCCCTGACGTCCTTTTCCGTGAGCTTGCCATGTCCGGACAGTTTTCTGAATATGCCCTGCAGTTTGGACGATAAGCCCTCTAATGCCATTTTATTCCTCCGATCCGCCGGTCAGGCCGCCGAGCAATGCGAGTATATTCTCCCTGACCCCGGCGGACATATCGCTTTTTTCAATCAGTTTTGCAATCTCGCCGACCGTGTTCGACAATTCTTCGCCTTTAGCGACGACGCCCAGCAGCGTTTCATATCTTACAAGCTGCTCCACGGCCCTCTTCAGCGTATCACGCACGCCCTGTCTCGAAATTCCCTCTCGCTCCGCTATCTCCGACAGCGAGTAATCTTCGCACACACTCTGTTCCACAATGCTGCGCTGTTTTTCGGTCAACAGCTCCCCATAGGCATCCAGCAGTGAGCAAAGGAACACATGGTCCATAAAAGCATCTCCTTGCGCTTGCGCTGTAAAGGTTTTTTACTTTACAGCAGGGTTATTATATCAGATAAAGTCCCCGTGTCAAGCCCAAATATGCAATATATTTGCTCTGTTTTTGCCTTTTGCCCCATTATTTACAATATTTCTATAGCTCTGACACGGTTTTGTGCTATAATTAAACAAATACGGCAGGAATTTCGGGCTGTATGGATCCTATAAATAAAATCGGATTTTTTGCAACCTTTTGCCCGACATAAACGTATTATCAGTAGATAGGAGCGATCAAGCGGTGGATTTTGACGCCATATACACGAATTATTCCCGCATGGTTTACTGGGCGGCATATAATGTAACGAAAAACCATGATACCGCACTCGACGTATCGCAGGAGGTTTTTGTTCGTGTATTAAAGCACCTCGGCTCGTTAAAGGGCTACGACGACGCCCGAATAAAACGGTGGCTGTACCGTGTGGCGGTCAACGCAAGCCTCGACGTTCTTCGTAAGAGCAAGAGCGAAACGCTGTACGACGAACCGCCCTACGATGCGCCGACGTATTGCAGATCCGAGCTTCCCGAGGAGGCCGCCGAAAACAACGAGCAAAACCTCATCCTGAAGCGCTGCATAGACAAGCTTGACGAACATTACAGGGCCCCCGTTATGCTCCACTATTTTTCGGGACTCGGTTATTCCGAAATAGCCTCCATGCTCGGCGTTGCCGAAGGAACCGTTAAATCGAGAATTTCAAGGGCAAAAACAATGCTGGCAAGCGATTTGAAAAGGGAAGGTATTGATTATGGAACAAAAGGGCAATAAGCCGAACCTCGACACATTTGCCGATAACGATGCTTTGGATGAGCTTCTGAAGCACTGTGCCGATTTTTCGGATAAAGCAATACCCTATGACGAGCTTAAAGCAGAAATATTGAAAGAAGATGCGCGCCGCAAAAAAAAGCAGAGGTCGCTACTTAACTATTGCTGTGCCGCAGCGTCTTTTGTCATACTGCTCGGCGCAGGCATTTTCGCATTGGGCGGACTGCCCGGAATGCACCCCGAAAAGAGCGACCTCGTCGATTCAATCGTCCAAAGCCCGGAACAGCAGCCGGATCTCGATCCCTCTTTCAACACGCAGCCGGATACGGACTTTCCCAGAAAAGACGGCTACACCACCGAGACTTCTCCGATCGAGAGTGCCGGCTCCGATGCCGACAAGCGAGGTCCCTTCCTCGGTCTCGACAAGGAAGGCGACGCAGCAAAATGCAACTACACCTCGCTCGACAGCTTTTTATCCGAAGCCTCCGGCAAGGATTCTCCCCTTCTCAGGGACGGCCGCTGCTTTGTTCCGTCAGCCGCCGTCGAAAAATACGAGCTTGCGGGCATAGTCTGCGGAGACGCCGGCATTGCCTTCCATTTTTACTGCGGCAGCAACACCCGTGCGGCTGCAAAAGTCCCGACAGCGTCCGAAGATACGTTCTGCATCGTTTGGGAAAAATACAGCGACGCCCATTGGTTTAACATTGACAATGCGGTTGCCCTGGACAAAACTTCCTCTATATATGTATTGAAGGATTCCCCCAATTCCGACCGTTCGGATAAACTCCTTTCCGAGTACCGTTATCTTGTGCATCTCGGTGCGGACGGGGATATTTTCAGCGGAAGATTCCCCATCGGCATGACGGAAAACGAATGTGTCGGGCTGATGGAATTCGAGCTTGTTATGCTGAACACCGAAAGTCGCTGACATTGCGTCGGGCTTTGCGGGATACCGCATAATTTATTTAAAGAAAATTAACTTATTTTTGCGCTGGATGCTTTACGCCATGCAAAAAAAGATTTATAATATAATCTTGACAATATAGCATCATGAAAGGAATTCGTGCGTGTCAGGCGCACGAAAGTGGTCATAAATAATGAGTAAAACAACACGCAAAAGGAAGCGCAGAGTAAACGCCCCGCTGGCTGCGGCATGGATAGCTCTCACGCTTTCCGCCGTGCTGATGGTGGTTGTCGGCGTAATGATGTTTTTCGTGAAGGCGAGCGATGGCGATGTCTATGCCGCAATAGACGACGGCACCTTCTACGAGGGCATAAGCGTCAACGGCAAAAACATTGGCGGTCTTACCTATGACGAAGCATGGGAGCTTCTTTCCGAGGACGTCGACACCGCACTCCGTTCCGTTGGCATAAACCTCAAGGTTGGAGCTGACGCATGGCTGCTGTCGGCCGCCGATATAGGTATGTACTCCGACCTTGACGATGTGCTGTTCTCCGCAATGGCTCTCGGCAGGGACGACTCCGTTGTCAACAACGCAAAAAAGCAAAATGAGCTTAAGGAAAACGGCGAAAACTTCAACATCAGCTACAGTATCCACGAGTCAATCGCCCGTGATAAGCTCGCCGTCATCAACGAAGCGGTCTGCACACTGCCCATAAACGCAACCTGCACCCCCGTGTCGGTATCCGCCGAAATGAAGCCTACCTTCAACTATATAGACGGCGTTGACGGCAAGGTTTTGGACATAGACGCCGCATTGACTTCTCTTTCGGAGGCTGTGACTTCCGGTTCCTTCACTGCGACCATTGCTCCGGAAATGGTATATCAGGAGCCCGAAATAACGGTTGAAACGCTTAAAGCCTCCCTCACGCAAAGGTCTTATGCCACGACATGGTACGGCGACAGCTCCGCACATCGCAACAGATACCGCATCGCAAACGTCTTTAAGGCTGCCAGCATGCTCTGCGGCACGATGATAGAAAACGAAGCCGTATTCTCCTTCAACGAGTTCTTCGGTCCCCGTACCGAGGCGGACGGTTGGCAGCTTGCCCCCGGCATCGTTGACGGCGGCAGGTACGAGGATCAGCCCGGCGGTGGCATTTGTCAGGTATCTACCACTCTCTACAATGCGCTGCTGCTCGCCGGTCCCGAGATCGAGATCGTTGAAAGGCATAATCACTCCATCCGTGCAACATACGCCGACTACGGTCTGGACGCAACCGTTTCCTACGGCGGTCCCGACCTGGTTTTCAAAAACAACACCGGTGCTCCGATATACATATTTGCCTTCACCGACAACGAGAACTATATCACCCACATATATATTTACGGTCTGCCTCTTGAGGAAGGCGTGCGTTACGAGATAGAAGGCAAGCTCGACGAAACCATTCCTCAGCCCGAAAACTCCTATCAGGATATGCCGAACTGGCCCACGGGGTTTGAATACACGTTCATGAAGGGCAGAGAAGGTTACAAAGCCACAGCATATCGCTACAAGTACGTGAACGATCAGCTTGTGGATACCGAGGTGCTTTACAGGGATTATTACCGTGAAAAAGCCACGTTGATACAGCGCGGCGTTGGCGACCCGAACCTGCCCAAACCCCAGATAACCGGCTGAGCAACGCATATTTGTCATCAAAGAATCGGCTCGTCATCGGGCCGATTTTTATTGCAAAATACAGAAATAACGATTATAATGTAGCCGTAAAAAAGCAGCGAGGTGTATAGAAATGAATTATCAGGAACTGGCAAGTGAATCGGGTTTAACCTATCAAGTACCGTCGAAGCAGATTTTCTACGGAAAGATTGGCAGCTTTATGGTGACTCTGTCCCGCCGCTTGTCTGCTGTGAGTGTGGCAATCGCTTTTGCAGGCAGTGAGGAGGCTGTATCGACCTTCTTCGGCCGGCTCAATATGTACAAGGGCAACACCAAAAACGGAGTGGCTCAGATTTTATACAAGGAAGGCTATGCGGTCGTGTCCTTCGTTGACACCTTCGGCACCAAAAAAAGAGTGCAAAGTTTTTTAATACAGCTTGCCGAAATGCTTCAAATTCCAGGCTTGCTGGGAACGGATAACTGCGGAATATGCAAAAACGCATTCGACCTTTCCACGAGCAAATACGCAAAGCTCATCAATTCAGAAGCGGTAGTGCTTGTTCACGACGCCTGCGTCAGGGGCGTTGAGACCGCCGAGGACGAGGCTATCCTCAAGCAAAAGGAAGAGGGAGAAAACATCGGCAGAGGCACACTCGGTGCTTTCCTCGGCGCAATCGTGGGCGCCATACCGTGGACCATCATTGCCCTGCTCGGCTATGTAGCAAGCATACTCGGTTTCGTAATGAGCCTGTGCGTCAAAAAGGGTTACGAGCTGCTCGGCGGCAAGGTTTGCCGCAAGAAGTTCTTCATAGTTCTCGTATTCAGCATTCTCTCCCTGCTGATTGCGCAGGCGGCAACCCAGTTTATATCCCTGCTCATGGTCATGAAGGAATACGGTCTGCCCATGAGCACCTTCGGACCGCTGGCAAATGCGCTCCTTACCGACAGCGAATACATAAAGGAGGTTTTGCTGAGCACACTGCTCGGATTTGTATTCGCCGTTTTGGGCTGCGTTGCGCTTCTGCGTGATACCTGGAAGGAAGCAAGCTCTCTTAAAACCAAATTCCTCGACGTGGAGTACCGTGAATAACTGCCAACCGAAAAATCGGGGCTGCGCACAGGCGCAGCCCCTTCCTTATTGTCGTTTCTATCCGTCAGGATTGCCTTTTTGTATCAAAGCCTCTGCCGAGAGAGTAGCCCTCTTTTTCAAAGACGCTCGTAACCTTTGAAGAAAAGCTCTTTACAAACTCAGCGTTCGACTCGGTTTTGTCGAGCATTGATATTACCTGCTCCGTAACGTCGGCGGTGTTGCCGGACGACATCATGCGTCTGATGGTATTTGCGGTTTCCTGCTCTTCCTCGCTAAGAAGCAGGTCATCACGCCTCGTGCCGGATTTGTATATATCTATCGCCGGGAAAATACGCTTTTCGGAGAGCTTCCTGTCGAGATGGATCTCCATGTTTCCGGTGCCCTTGAACTCCTCAAATACCATATCGTCCATACGGCTTCCGGTTTCGGTAAGGGCGGTTGCAATGACGGTAAGGCTTCCGCCGTTTTCTATGTTCCTTGCCGCACCGAAGAAGCGTTTGGGCTTATGTAATGCTCCCGGATCCATACCGCCGGAAAGCGTCTTGCCGGTGTTGGGTATCGTGAGGTTATATGCCCTTGCAAGCCTTGTTATGGAGTCGAGCAGAACAACGACATCCTTGCCGTGCTCAACGAGCCTCATCGAGCGTTCCATAACCATCTCGGCTATTCTCGTGTGATGCTCGGGCAGCTCATCGAAGGTGGAATATACAACCTCGCCGCTTATCGACCGCTGCATATCCGTTACCTCCTCGGGGCGCTCGTCTATGAGCAGTACGATGAGGTGTATGTCGGGATAGTTGGTGGTGATCCCGTTTGCAATCTGTTTCAAAAGCGTGGTCTTGCCTGCCTTGGGCTGGCTGACTATCATACCCCTTTGTCCCTTGCCAATGGGAGCGAGCAGATCTATAAGCCGTATCGCAAGACCCTTGCTCTTGCTCTCCATCGGATGCTCGAGGGTAAGGCGGAAATCCGGAAATACCGGAACAAGCTCGTCAAACGGCACCCGCAGCGATACTTCCTCCGGCTTCAATCCGTTTACTTCGTCCACGTACAGCAGTCCGAGGTATCTGTCACTGTCCTTTGTGGGTCTTGACCTTCCCTTTACGAGATCGCCGTTTTTAAGCCCGAAGCGCTTTATCTGAGCGACCGAGATATAAATATCGTTCGGTCCCGGCATATAGTTGTCACAGCGGAGGAATCCGTAGCCGTCCTGCATGACCTCAAGCACACCCTCTACCTCCTGGCACTCACCCGAGGCGAGCATGCTTGCTATTGCGGGGGTAAGACCTGTTTCGGGGTCTTTGATGTTTGCGGGATCCTGCATCTCGCTGACCATATATTGCTGTGACTGCGAGGGCTGCTGATAGTAATTCTGTCTGCGGTAATCGGTGTTGTATCCGCCATCCTGCTGCCGATAGTCGGAATTATAATTGTTCCTGTAGCCGTAGCTGTCCTGCTGGCGGTAATCGCCGCGCGAGTAATCGTTATTTCGGGAATAACCGCTTCGATAGTCGTTTCGCTGGTATCCGCCGTAATTATCCTGCTGACGGTAGTTGCTTCGATAGTTGTCCCTGCTGTATCCGCCCTGCCGCTGGGAATCGTTTCGGCTGTAATCGTCGCGGCTGTAGCTCCTTTGCTGATAGCTGTCCTGCCTGTTATAGCTCTGTCTTTGTTCGTACTGGGGTCTGGTGGTCTGCTGAATCGGCGAATATGATGTTCTGTTCTGCTGATAACTCGGAACGTAGCTCTCCTGCACCGGCGCCTGCACCGGTTTTTCGTTGGATGCGGCTGCGGTTTCCGTTTCGGCCGCGGTTTCTCTGCCGTCTGTGACGGGCGCATCGGAATAATCGTTTTCGGAGGCGGTCGCCGATTCGACCACTCCGCCCGCCATTATAATGTCGATCAATTCTGATTTTCTGTACTTGGTCGCCGCTTTTACACCCTGCAGCTTGGCAATGGTTCTGAGGTCGTTAAGACTTTTTTCAAGTAATATTTCCCTATCCAAATTTTACATCTCCTTTGACAAGTTCTGGTATGGATTCGACCTGAATGTTTAACTGTCCGGTCAAACCGGTGCTTGTAATGTTTTCAACCAAAATTAGACCCGACACCTATGCTCCGATCGCATAAGTTTCGGAAAATCCAGTTATTCTTACCAACACCTTCGATATGCCTTGATTTTACCACATTCTCGCCTATTGTCAACACTTTTTGCTTGCGATTTTCGGAAAAGGAGTACGACAAAAAAGGAACATTGTCATTTACGGCTTTATCAGAAAAAGATATGCCTGCGTAATTCATTTATCTATTGCATTGGCTGCGTAAAGGGAATATAATACTGTTTATCAAATAATTAAGGAGATGATCAGCCTGATGGATGGCGACAGTCCTATTCCCATACTTGCCTCCGCAGTTTCTGCCGACGCCCGGGGGGCTTTGCCTTTTTATATTATTCTCTTTGCTTTGCTTATAATCGGCGGTGCATATTTTGCCGGAGCCGAGATCGCTCTTGCATCGGTAAACAAGATCCGAATGATGAGCTATGCCGAAAACGGCGATAAGCGGGCAAAAAGGGTGCTTTATATCCACGACCATTTCGATAAGGCTCTATCGACCCTGCTTATAGGAAACAACATCATGCACATCGCCTGCGCAACGATCTCCACCGTTGTCGCCAAAAGTCTATGGGGCGAAAGTGCCGTCACCTACTCGACCATAGTGGTCACGCTTATAGTCTTTTTCATATCGGAAACGCTGCCGAAATACTACGCAAAGGCCTGCAACGAAAAATTTGCGCTTGCCATCTCGGGTTCGCTCGTTTTTCTGATGAAGCTTTTAACTCCTTTATCGTTCATTTTCACCCAGCTCAGCAAAAAGGTCAACAAGCCCTTTGCCGATGCCGCCGAGGAGGAGCTGACCGTAACGGAGGATGAGCTTCTCGACATTATAGAAACCGGCATTGAGGAAGGCGCCATCGACGAGGAGAAGGGCGACCTTATGCAGTCGGCGTTTGAGTTTTCGCAAACCCGTGTCAGCGACATTCTCACCCCATGGAGCAAGGTGCTTGCGGTGGGCAGCTCCGCCGATAACGACGAGATACTCCGTATTATATGCGGCAATATCCATTCAAGGATTCCGGTTGTAAATCCCGGCGGAGGCATTGACGGCATACTGAACATACGCCGCTTTATGCGGACATACATGAAGGATCCGTCCAAACAGATAAAGCTCGACAGCAGCATAATTTCAAAGCCCTACTACGTTGTGCCGACCATGCCCGTCGATGAGCTTCTTCCCAAAATGAGCGAGGCGCGCACACACATAGCCATCGTTTCAAACGACAACAAAATCCCTCTGGGGATAATAACCATAGAGGATATGCTCGAGGAGCTCGTCGGCGAGATATACGACGAGGATGACCCGGGCGAAGTACAGGGGGTAATAAAATGAACGAAGGTCCCCTGCTGTACTATATCGCAATAGTTGTTCTTATTGCACTTTCCGCATTTTTCTCGGGTTCGGAAATTGCCTATACCTCGGTCAATACCAAAAGGCTCCGTGCCAACTACGAGAAAAAGCCCACGCCCAACAGAAAAGCAGCGGTCGCCGTCAGCGAACGCTACGACATGGCGCTGTCAACCATACTGATCGGAAACAACCTTGTTAACATCTCGTCGTCGTCCATTGCGACGCTGATCGTTCTGCATCTTTTGGGCGACGGCTACTCATGGGTCGCCACGGTCGCAATGACGCTTCTGCTGCTCACCTTCGGCGAAATTTTACCCAAGGTCGTGGCCTCATCCGTAGCGGAGGGCTTTGCAACGGTCGTTTCCATTCCGCTCCGCATACTCATGTTTGTTCTTTGGCCGATCGTTGCGCCGCTTATGGCACTTATTAAGCTGATAGCGAAGCTGTGGGAAAAGGACAGCGAAGAAACGACCCCCAAAGTCACCGAGGATGAGCTTGAGATATTCATAGAGACGGCGGAGGATGAGGGCGTAATTGACGAGGAAAGGAGCGATCTGCTTCAATCCGCCCTGGAGTTCGACGACGTACTTGCGTACGAGGCGCTTACGCACAGGGTTGACCTTGTCACCATCGACATTGACGATACTCCCGAGGAAATAATGCAGACGGTATCCTCCTCACCCTACACGAGGATCCCCGTCTATCAGGACACGATAGACAACATTATCGGCATACTGCACCTGAACCATCTTTATAAATCCATGGTGTGCGGTCGGAAGCTCGACATCAAAGACTCCCTCATGCCCGCAAACTTCGTACACAAGACCATGCCTATGCCGGATGTTCTTGCCGTTATGAAGAAAAAGCAGTGTCACATGGTTATCGTGACCGACGAGTACGGCGGAACGATGGGTGTATTGACCATGGAAGATGTTTTGGAGGAGCTTGTCGGAGATATTTGGGACGAGTCGGATGAAATTGTAGATGCAATGACACAGATCGACGAATGCACATACGATGTTGACGGCGATATGAGCATCTATGATTTCCTTGACGAGATGGACATAGACGACCGTGACTTTGACGACAGCAACGCCACTCTCGGCGGCTGGGCGATAGAGATGATCGGCGGCTATCCCTCAAAAGGCGACACCTTTACCTATGAGAATTTGACCTTAACCGTAACGAGCCTTTCAAGGCACCGTGTTGAGAGGCTCACCGTAAAGGTCGGACCGAAGGAGGAGCCCGAGTCCGAGGACTGAACCGTGTTTGCAGTAAATAGCAAAATCCCCCTTTTTCGAGGGGGATTGTTTATTCCTGTTCCTGCATTAAATCTCAATTACAGCCTTGCAACATGGCTATCTCGTGCCGCCTGTGCAACGGCGGCCGCAACCGTCCTGCCCACACGCTCGTCAAATGCCTTCGGGATAATGTATTCGGGCGAAAGCTCCTCGTCCGAGATAAGCCCTGCGATGGCGTATGCCGCCGCCAGCTTCATATCATCGTTTATATCCCTCGCTCTTACGTCAAACGTACCTCTGAATATTCCGGGGAACGCAAGCACGTTGTTTATCTGGTTCGGGAAATCCGATCTGCCCGTTGCGATCACTTTTGCGCCGCCGAGCTTTGCATCGTCGGGGAATATCTCCGGCGTGGGATTTGCGCAGGCGAATACTATCGCATCCTTTGCCATCGTGCGAACCATATCCACGCTTACGGTATTCGGCGCAGAAACGCCGATAAATACGTCCGCACCCGCAATAACATCAGCAAGGGTTCCCTTTTCCCGTGCTGGATTGGTTATATGCGACATTTCCTCCTTAATGGGGTTCATGCCAACTTCTCTGCCGGCATAGATCGCACCGTTTCTGTCGCAGAGCGTAATATCCTTTATGCCGTAGGTCAAAAGGAGTCTGCATATAGATATGCTCGCCGCACCCGCTCCGTTGATAACGACCTTTACGGCTTCCTTTTGCTTGCCAACCACCTTGAGGGCGTTGATTATTCCGGCAAGCGTTACGACCGCCGTGCCGTGCTGGTCATCGTGGAAGATCGGAATGTCGCACTTTTCCTTGAGCTTTTTCTCTATTTCAAAGCATCTCGGTGCGGCAATATCCTCGAGGTTTACACCACCGAAGCTTCCCGAAATAAGATAAATGGTGTTGACTATTTCATCCACATCCTTTGACTTTATGCACAGCGGGAACGCATCCACGTCACCGAAGGCCTTGAACAGGACGCATTTCCCCTCCATAACGGGCATTCCCGCCTCGGGGCCTATATCGCCGAGCCCCAAAACCGCCGTGCCGTCCGTAACGACAAGGCACATATTATGACGTCTTGTCAGATCATAGCTTTTCTCAACATCCTTTTGTATTTCAAGACATGGCTGTGCAACCCCGGGCGTATATGCAAGAGAAAGATCCTCCTTCGTCTTGACGGGTACGGTTGCGACAACCTCAATTTTGCCCTTCCATTCGTTATGCAGTTTCAGCGATTCTTTTGCGTAATCCATAAATATCCTCCTATTATCCTTCAAACGGGAAAACATACGGGAGCTTCAGCGCATCCCTTACCGCCACAAGGTCCGCCTGAACGCCCTTGTTGACCGGAACACCCTTATCCTTGCGCTCCAGCCATACGAGATATTCCTTCTCACCGGCGGTGTAAATGCGCTCCTGCCCGGGCGCCTTTTTGGATGCACGCAATGCTCTCAGTATGTCGCCGCAAATTTTCTTGAACTCCTCACGCCCGACAAATGCCTCAGGGTCTATTACGAGGAAGAAATGCCCAAGATGATACGGCCTTTTGTTGCCATTTTCATCTATGCCCGTGAGCATTTTCAAATAGCTGCCGGCCTGAAGCGCCGCAGAAAGCACCTCTACCACCGTGGCATAGCCATAGCCCTTGTATCCCGCAAGCTCCTCGCCGATTCCGCCGAGCGGCGCAAGCGCAGCCTTTCCCGTGGTCAGGTCAACCAGAATTTGATCGCTGTCGGTGAGCGCAGAGCCGTCGTTTCCGATAACCATGCCTGCCGGCGTATCCTTGCCGCTTCTTGCGTAATATTCGATTTTGCCTCGCTGTGTAATGGACGTGGCGCAGTCCAGCACGAACGGGAACTCCTCATCCGTAGGCAGACCGATGGTAAGGGGATTTGTACCCAGCATATTCTCGACGCCGAACGTCGGAGCGATGGACGGACGGGCATTCGTTCCGGTTATGCCTATCATGCCCTCCTTCGTCGCCATCGTTGCCCAGTAGCCGGCAATGCCGTAGTGCGTGGAATTTCTCACTGCTATCATGGACAGGCCGAATTTCTTCGCCTTTTCGATAGCCATCTCCATCGCTTTGTGGCTGGCAACCATTCCCATGCCGTCATGTGCGTCAATCACCGCAGTGGTGGGCGTTTCCTTTATAATTTCCAGCTCGGTAACGGGCTTTTGTATGCCTGCGATTATTCTGTCGATATAAATCGGTTTAAAACGGTTGCATCCGTGGCTTTCGATGCCCCGCCTGTCCGACTCCATAAGCACTTCGGCACAGATCTCCGCATCCCTCTCGGGTACGCCGTAGCCGATAAACGCATCTTTAATAAAGCTTCCTATAAGCTCCCACGAAACGTACGGTCTTGTTTCCATGTTTCTCTCCTCTTTTTCCTCATTTTGTAAAAAGGGGGGTAAAAGCCCCCTTATGCAAGCTCAATCATTCATCGTCATCGTCGTCTAATTCCATCTCGTTCCTTTTGCGCCTTCTGCTTTTGAAAAAGCTGAACAGCCGATGTCCGTCGTCTTCGTCGTCCTCATCCTCGTCATCGTCATCCGGAAACTCCTCCCTGTCCTCGTTCGCGGATCTGGGCATGGTGATCCGGGGCTCGATTGCTTTGACGGAGCTTGTATCGACGGGCAGGCGTATGGGTTCTTCGACGGCTTCCTCCTCAACGGGAGGCTCATTCTCCGACAGTCCGGCCTGTTCCTGCTCCGAGATTATCTGATTTATCGGTTCCTCAAGCGTCTGCACACGCTGCTCCGCTCTGTTTGCGGGGATCTGCATATCCCTGACCTCGAGTGCGTCCCTGTTGCCTTCGACCATCTCGATGTATTTTCCGAGGTATCCGCTGATGTCTGCAAGGATGTTGTCGGCATATATTTTGGCGTTGTCGAATATCTCGTTTGCCCTGTACTCCGCCTTTGCGCGGAGTATCTCTGCACGGCGGTTCGCCTCTTTCATAACATCGCTCTCGTCGAGCATAGTGTTTCTCTCACGAACCGCTTCCTCCATGATAGCCTCGGCCTTTGCCTTCGCCTCACGTAGCATTGCGGTCGCCCTTGAGGTTGCATTGCTCACTATCTCCTCGGCATCGTTCCTCGCCTTTTCAAGCATAATGGATGACTCCGACTCGGCTTTTCTCATTATAAGCCTTGCATTGTCGTCGGCAACGCCCTTCGTGCGTTCCGCATAGGAGTCTGCGCTTGCGACCGTCTTTTCCGCCTGAGACAGCACGCTGTTGGCCCTTCTTATGTCCTCGGGTATGACTACCTTCATATCGCCGAGTATATCCCTTATCTCCTCGATATCAACAATGCGTTTTTCAACTCCGCCGAATTTCGGGCGAGGGCTTTCATCGATTAAATCTTCAAGCTGATTTATTACTTCGATGATCCTGATGTCAAGTTCGTTTTCACCCATTTTTGCACAACCTTTCGATGATGATTTTTCGATTTATTTCAGGCACAAAGCCTTCTATACTACATCCGTATGAGGCAAGCTCCCGCACCGCCGACGAGCTTATGTGCATCAATTCGGGAGCCGAATTGAGATACACGATCTCGAGATCGGGACAGAGCCTTTTGTTTATCGTTTCCATCTGCCTCTCGCTCAGATAGTCCGAGCTGTCACGCAGGCTTCTGATTATGACCGACGCACCGTACTGCTTTGCGCAGTCCACAAGCAGCCCGTCAAACGAGATCACCTCTATATTACTTTCGCCGTCCAATGCCGCACGTATCATATTTATGCGCTCATCCATCGTAAATGCGGAGCGCTTCGATGCGTTTATAAGCACCGCAACGTACAGTTTATCAACAACGCGGGCGCTCCTCCTTGCAATGTCAAGGTGTCCCAGCGTGAACGGATCGAAGCTTCCCGGAAAAATACCCTTAATCATCCTGCAACCTCCTGAGCAGCGATATGACCACCTTGCCGTAGCTGCGCTCCTTCTCCAAGCCGATACCGTCCGGCAGCTTCAGCCCATTTTGCCTGTCGTGCTCGACAACAATCAGTCCGTCCGCCGAAAGCAGCTCCAATGCGGCGATTTTTTCCAATGCCTCCGATGCAAAGCCCGAGGCATACGGCGGGTCAAGGAAAATAATATCGAAGCTCCTCCCCTGCCTTTTGTACAAATTGAGCGCATCCGTATAATTCAGCGATGTAACCGAAGTATCGGCGGCAAGCCCAAGTGCAGCTATGTTCTTTTTGATCAGTTCGGCGCACTCCCGTGAGCTGTCGTTAAAGACCGCATATTTTGCGCCCCTTGACATTGCCTCCAGCCCGAGATTCCCCGACCCCGAAAAAAGATCCAGCACATTGCGTCCGAAAATCTCAAACTGGATCATTCCGAACAGGGCTTCTTTTACCCTGTCGAGCGTCGGTCTTGTATCCATGCCTTTGGGGGTGTCAAACGTTCTGCCTTTGAGCGTCCCTGCAATTATCCGCACTTTTGCCCTCCTGCCTCATCTTACGCTATTTTAGCACCATCTGCAAGGTTTTGGCAACAGCATTCGAAGAATGTTTGGTAAAAAGCCGCCTTTTTTTGGTTTTGGCAAAGCTTTGTGCGCAGTTGTGAAGAAATATTTAATATTTTGATAACATTCGCATAAACAGTTTGCCAAGTGCCAGAAACAAGTGTAATATTATGTTAACGAAAAGCCCGAAAATGTACGGCGAGCGTTTCCCCGCCCGGCATTTTGTGCGCAAGCATATATACCTGCGGCTGCGTTTGCGCCTGTGCTTTTTAATCCCACTGACAAGGAATATTTGTCGAACCTTATGAGAAGAAAAATAAGATACCTGAACCCCATAATTTCGATAGGCATCGACGTGCTTATGATAGGTGCGGTGCTGCTTACGTTTGCCCTGTTCCATCATGTTCTGCGTTTTGAATCGGAGGAGCCCGTGGTTTTGCCCACGCCAACTCTTGTGCCGACGGTCTTCAGAACCCCTTCCCCCACGCCGGACGCAACGAGCACGCCCACCCCCGAGCCGACAATAGACGCAGATACCTCGGGCACGTTCGGCATGAAATTCTATGATAAATTTACCGATGAGGGCGAAACCGTCATGGAGGATATGCGCTACATAAGCCACGACGTTTCCATCACCGTCGAAAAGGTATCGGAAACCGACCTGACGTACTATGTTGCGGACATATATATCCGTGACATTTCCTGCTTCCGCACCGCATTTTCATCCGGCGACATCAACGGCACGAAGCGAAAGCGCATAACCGAGCTTTCCAAGGAGGTCGGCGCAATACTCGCAATGTGCGGAGATTTCTGCAACGTATCGCCGTCAACGCCCGGCATAATAGTCAGGAACGGCACCCTTTACAGGGATGAGGTGGCGAGGAACAGCGACCTTTGTGTGATGGACTACAACGGAAATTTCATACTGCTTGAAAGCGGCACATACACTTTGGATGACGTGTTGGCCCTATCCCCGTACCAGACATGGTGCTTCGGCCCCAACCTCGTTAAGGACGGCGAGCTGATGCAGGACTTTGACAAAATCGGCATAAAGGGGCTTAATCCGAGATCCGTCATCGGCATATATGAGCCGGGGCATTACTGTTTCGTGCTCGTTGACGGGCGGCAGGGCAGCTATTCAAGGGGCTTGGATCTGTATAAGCTGGCGGAGCTGATGTACAACCTCGGCTGCACCGACGCCTACAATCTCGACGGCGGACAAAGTGCGGCAATGTCGCTGTATCACGGCATAGTAAATCAGCCCTACAACGGCGGACGCAGGCTCGGAGACATCGTTTACATCGCCGATATGACCCGGGAGGAGGAGTAATATGTTCAGAAAAACGGCTCCGCACATTCTTATAATTTTTTCCGTTGTAATAGTCGTTTTGGCAATACTCGACGGCTTTAACCCCATGATGGCGTTTTGGGCCAGCAACATCACCAAAACACTTTGCATGATTTTCGGGCTTTTTTGCCTGATATACGGCATAGACACCGTAATACACCGCTATAAGACCGCCCTCATCCGCAAGCTGCGCCGCAAAAAATAAGCTTCGTACGTTTTTTGCGTTCATGCAGTTTCGTTCCTGCATTCGCCGCATACTAAAGATAAAACCGTTGGAGCTTATATGAAAGAACGCATAAAAAACTTCAGGACAAAGCACGAAACGCTATATCAGCTTTTGCTGTTCACGCTTTTGAGCGGAGTGGCGACGATAGTGGATTTTGCGGTATTCTCCGCACTTAATTATTGGCTGCTCGTACCGATAAAAAGTGTGCCGTTCAGCTGGTGGATACTGGATTACTCCGCCTCAAACGGCGGACTCGGCGGTTTTATCGCCACCGCAGCAGCGTATTTGGCGGCACAGACGGCAAACTTTTTTGTCCAGCGCAAGGGAACCTTCAAGGCGAACAACAATCCCGTTGCAAGCGGCATTATGTATTTTGCGATGGTGATTGCGATTTGGTTTTTGCAGCTTTATCTCGGCGGGGTACTGATGGGCTTTTTCGGGAAGCTGCTCGGGCAGACGCTCGGGGATTTTGCCGCCCGTATAGCAAACAATACCGTTTCGTTTGCCATACAGTTCCCCCTCAACAAATTCGTAATTATGCGAAAATCCGATAAAACAAGAGAGTAAACGGTAGGTTTTTATGTACGAAACGATTCAAGGCATTGCCAAAAGGCACGGATTTGAATTTTTGGCGTTTTTGGACGGCATGAAGGTCGTTCCGCTCAATGCGGATTCGCCCATCATCCACAAGGTCGTACTGCTTGCCGGCTACCCCTACGCCCCTCACGCCGCCGACGAGCGGATCCCGGCATATTACCTTGCCTCCAACAGGGCGTATGCGTCCGGCAAAAGGCTGCTCGAGGAGCTGCAGGGCATCGACCCCTCCGCCTCCTCCGCCGACATAAAGATAAAGCGCTCCGCCGAAAATCTCGGTGCTGCACGCATCGGAAGAAACGGGCTTTTGCATACTCCCGACTTCGGAACAAGGCTTGTATTTATGACGATAGGGCTGAACTGTGTTGAGCCGCTTGACTATACGCTTGACTATGAAAATTCATGCGGAAACTGCGGCGCCTGCAAGCTTGCCTGCCCCGCACACGCCATAACCGATGACGGCGTGGATTATTCCAAATGTATGAGGGCATATATGAACTCAGCCGACCATCCTGACGAGATCAAGGAACGGCTGACAACATTCATGGGCTGCGAAGTTTGCCAGGTGGTCTGCAGACACAATTCACACCTTGCCGCGGTCGAGCCCGATGAAGCGGTGAAGGAGGCGTTCGACCTCAAAGCTCTGCTCAGCGGCGACTGCAATGCGGCACGCGCGCTCGTCGGAAAAAACAAAAGCGGAAACGGCAAGCTGACTGCAGAGGCAATAGCCTTTGCGAAACGTCTGGACGGATATGACGACTTGGTAAAAGGCTGCCTCAGCTCGGAGTTTGACGCCGTCGTAAACGCCGCAAAATGGTATTTTGACGATAAGCAATGAGAGCAAAAAGGGAGCCGCAAAAAGCTCCCTTTCCTAATTCGTTCCGCCGCCTTTACAGCAGAAGCTGTACCAGCAGCAAACCCACAATACCCGGTACGCCGAATATTCCGACGATGACCGCCTTCCACCAGGTTATCTCGATGGTAATACCGATAAGTCCCCCGAGAAAGTTAAACAGAAGAAGCAGTACGAAGCCTATTACGGCATTGACGAAAAGCTTCCACATTATCTTAAACGGCAGCGAAAGCAGCTTGAACACGAGGAAAATTACAAGCATTACCGCCAAAAAACTTAAAATCGAGCCGAGCATTTAATACCTCCGAAATAGTTAATATTCGCCTCTGATGTAGGCTTCCTGTTCCTCCGTCAGCTTGTCGAGACCAAGGCCCATTGCCGAGATCTTCAGCATCGCAACCTCTCTGTCGATCTCATCGGGAACGTTATAGAGCGAGGGCTTCATTTTTGCACCGTGGTCCATTACGTATTTTGCGCTCAGCGCCTGTATCGCAAACGACAGATCCATTATTTCCGCCGGATGACCGTTGCCCGCAACGATGTTTACAAGGCGTCCGTCTGCCAATACGTTTATGACCCGTCCGTCCTTCATGCGATAGCCCTCGATAAAGGGTTTCCTCTCGTCAATGCCGACCGACATCTCCCTGAGATCGTCCTTATTAAATTCAACGTCGAAATGACCTGCATTGGCAAGCATGGCGTTGTTTTTCATCTTTTCAAAATGTCTCCTGACAATAACATCCTTGCAGCCCGTTGCGGTTATGAAAATGTCGCCGAGCGGGCTTGCCTCGTCCATCGTCATGACCCTGAAGCCGTCCATTGCCGCCTCAAGCGCACGGTAGGGATTGACCTCGGTTATGATAACGTTTGCGCCAAGTCCCTTTGCACGCATGGCGATTCCGCTTGAGCAGAAGCCGTATCCGGCGATGACAACGGTTTTGCCGGTGACCATGTTATTGGTCGAATACATTATTCCGTCCCACACGGATTGACCCGTGCCGTGCCTGTTGTCGAACAGATGCTTGCACTGGGCGTCGTTTACCGCCATCATCGGGAAGCGGAGCGTTCCGGCCTTTACCCTCGCCTTCAGTCTGTGTATTCCCGTGGTGGTTTCCTCGCAGCCGCCTATCAGGTTTTTGGCATACTCGGGATGCTCATCGAGGAGCGAAACAAAATCTCCTCCGTCATCAATTATTATATGCGGACAAAAATCGAGCGTTGCAAGCTGATGCTGCCTGTATTCCTCCTCGGTCGCACCGAACCACGCATGTACCTCCATTCCGAGCGATGCAAGCGCCGCACACACATCATCCTTCGTGGAAAGCGGATTTGAGCCGGTCACCGCAACCTCTGCGCCGGCCGCCCTCAGCAGGAGCGCCAAATATGCCGTCTTCGCCTCAAGATGCACACAAACTGCGACTCTCTTACCCAAAAAAGGTTTTTCGGCAGAAAATCTCTCCTCCAGCGCCCTCATAACGGGCATAAAGTCCTTTACCCACTCTATTCGCTTCAACCCGAGGGGCGCAAGCGATATGTCCCTTACCGTGTACATTGTATTCTCCTTTCTTAATTATGACAGCAGTTTTTTCACCGCAGAATCTCTGAAAACAAGCGCCCCCGTGGGCCAGTTTTTTGCCGCAGCATCGGCAAATTCCTCACTCGGAGCGATAAGCTCAAGCCCCATTACGGTTTCTTCGCCCCTGCGTGCGGCGAGCTTTACGAGAAAGCTTCCGTCATCCTGCGAAATTTTATCAAAGGTATATTCCATGTCGCTCTCGGAGGCTTCGCCGTATGGTTCGGGCATAAAAAACGCCATCGCCTCCATATAAATATTCGTTGCGAGCATTTTCCAGTTTTTCTCGGCAGCCCGCACGCAGTGAATATTATCCAAAAGCAGCTCCAGCCTGATAAGCTGTATGCGATTTTCCGTTACGCTCATCGTCATTATATAGCGGCCGTCATCGAGCTTCTCCCATTTGGCGACATAAGCGGCGTCCTTTTTAAGCTCGGAGCGGTTATCCTCTATATACTTTGTAACGGCTTCACGAACGGAGTTTCGGATGCGCTCTTTGAACATCTCGTGCGCCTCCTCTCCCGCCGGCGTTATGCGGTAGGCAACGCCCGCAGGACACGGCACAGCGGCAACCATCTTTGCATACTCGAGCTCCCGAACGCAGATCTTTGTGTCCAGATACCGCACCCAGTCGTTCTCGTCCATGATGAGGCAAAGCGTTTCAAGCGTTATCCCCTCATCGAACGCCCTCAAAAAGTGCAGTATAATCAGCTTATCCTTTGTATAGCCCTTTGAAAAGTATGCCATAAATACCTCCGCACCGATTATACCACACAAGTTTTGTTTTTTGAATAGCCAAGCCCCCCTTACGCATTAAAATTCATGGCGGCAAATGTCCCAAGATGAAATTATATAAAATAAATTGGTACTGTACTAACGGGTGCTTTTTTGCTATACTTTATATTGGTATTTATGTGCCGAAGTCAACGAAAGGAAGCTGTAACAGGTTTGAATAAAAGAGCATTACGAAGCATCGTATTGGCACTGCTTTTGGCAGTATTCGTGTCAGTTTTGCCCGTTCGGGTCGATGCAGAATACAATTTCGATGAGATAACCGGAGAATACGTCATTTTGATCGAAGCCGAATCCGGCGCAGTCCTCTATGAGAAAAATGCGCGTGAGTCGTTTTATCCGGCAAGCACCACCAAAATACTCACCTGCATAATCGCAATCGAGCATTACAGCGCCCAGCCCGAGGGACTTGACACCAAAATCACCGTCGGCTCCGTTACGGACAGAGGCACGCTGATGGGGCTGCACAACGGCGAGCATATCGCCATACGTGACGTCCTATACGGTCTGATGCTCAAGTCCGGAAACGATGCCGCAGAAGCCATTGCCGACGCCATTGCAGGCGGAAAGAGCGAATTTGCCGTGCTGATGAATGAAAAGGCGGCAGAGATAGGCATGACCGACTCCCACTTTGTCAACCCCAACGGTCTGCATAAAGAGGAGCACGTAACCACCGCCTACGACATGGCACTGCTTGCTCGCTATGCGATGCAGAACGAAACGTTCCGCAAGATAGTCGGCACCCGTGAATACGAAGCCGATCCGACAAACAAAAAAAGCGGCGGCTACGAAATGGTCAATACCAATCGGCTGCTCAACACGCCCGACGGAAGCCGTGACGTGAGATATGAATACGCAACCGGCATCAAGACCGGCAACACCAAGCAGGCCGGCTACTGCCTCGTTGCTTCTGCCGAAAAGAACGGCGTTGAGCTCATCTCGGTCATTTTGGGCGACCCCGAAACCTCCGACAAGTCGCTGACTTACAACCGCTTTATACATACAAAGTGGCTCTTTGAGTGGGGCTTTGAACAGTGTGTCACGGTAAATGCCGACTCCCTGCCGCTTACCAAGAGTTTCTCCGTCACGGTCGGAAACGCCAGCTTTGACGATCCCGCCAACGGCGTTCTCGAGGTGGTCGCCGATCTTTCAAGCGCTTCTCTGACCACAAGCAGCGATATTCTAAACAAAATCAAGGAAACGCCCTCTCTCGTAACATACGAAACCAATTATGAGGCGGCCTTGATAGCCCCCGTAGCTCAAGGGCAGACGGTTGGAACGGTGACCTATTATTACGAAGGCGAAGCGCTCTTTACCTGCAATCTCGCAGCCGCAAGGGCGGTCGATGAAATAAGGGTGGTGCCGACGGAAAGTCCGTCCATCGAAATCGAAAAACCCGAAAAGAACATAATGAAATATATTCTCGTGTGGATTTTGATCGCCGCAGGTATTTTGATTATCCTGCTGCTGATTTATCTCCTGTTCTTCAGGAAAGCACACTCAAGACGCTCCGCAAAGCGTTCAAGCTACTATATCTACCAAAGGCGCAGATAAGAAAGTAAAAAGCGCTCCCGATGCAGCGGCATCGGGAGCATTTTCGTTATAGCTATATCGACTTCCAAGCAATGCTCCGTTTAATCTATCGGCACAGGTATCTCGGGACCCTCGACGGTTATAGTCCTTATCACCACATCCGTCAAAGGCTTTGAGTAGGCGTCGGTCGCAACGGAAGCAATATCGTTGACAACGTCCATTCCGCTTGTCACAAGACCGAACGCCGCATAGTCCCCGTCAAGTCCCGGCTGATCGCCGAGAACGATAAAAAACTGACAGCCTGCGGAATCGTAAGGCTTGCTTCGCCTCGCCATGGACAGTACGCCGTCGGTATGGAGCAGCTTGTTGTCAAAGCCGTTCGACTCAAACTCGCCCCGTATGAAATACCCCGGACCTCCCGTGCCGTTGCCCAGCGGGTCTCCGCCCTGGATAACGAAGCCGGGGACGATCCTGTGAAACGTAAGACCGTCGTAAAAGCCCCGGCGTGCAAGATAAACAAAGTTACTGACGGTCTGCGGAGCGATTTCATAGTAAAGCTCAAGCTCGATGACCCGTCCGTCGGCAAGCTCTATCCTTGCCGTAAAATCGTCGTTGTCCGCATCTATAAGCGGGAACTCCACCACGCCGTCGCCCATCACGGTTTCAAAGTTGCCGCTGTTCGTGCCCTCATCTTCCTTGTCCGTCGGCTTCACCGATAATTCGCAGCCGCTCATGCAAACAAGCATCACCGCCGTAAGCAATGCCGCAAGCATTATCATCACGTATCTTTTCATAGCGTTTCCTCTTTCATGGTTCTTTGCCGCCCCGTCGGGACCGCAAGCTGATTATAAACAATCCGCACGGGCGTTTGCAATACGTGGGTATAAATCCGTTGTAAAAGAATGAATTTCGGATATAATAATACAATAAAGGAGGGGCGTATGGAAAATTTTGTACCCTATGAAAAGATGTCAAAGAAAAGAAAAAAGGAGCTTAACGAACAAAAGCGCCTTGTTTGGAAGATCTCGCCCGTTTCAAGGGCGGTAGAAAGCAAGAAGGTCTATAATCGCAGAAAAGAGAAGTTTGCCGAAAGAGCCGATATTGATTAAGGCAGAGGCGTCCGGCTATTTCCCGACCAATGCGCTGCGTATCCTCGTTGCGTAAAACATCCGCACCGCCGACATAAGCAGATCGTTGCCGATAAACGCCGCCTCAAAAACACCTACCACCACCCAAAGCTTATAGCCCTGCAGATACTCCGCCACATCCGCCGAGAACACGAAAATCCCGAGCACGGCGGCAATCGCAAAAAACAGGTTGCAGTAGAGCATCCTGACCACAAACGCCACGAATTTATCCTGTATCTTCTCGGAAATGAAATCCTTGAATATGCCGTAATGCCCTATCAGGGCGATATAAGGGATGAGCATCACCTTGTCCGCAATTATCAAAAAGCCAATGCCGCAGGACGCAAGGAACGCCAAAATCGCCATCACATACGCCCTTTCGTAGGTAAGTGCGAATATGAACACGCCCGACAAAAAGTACGACGCTATTTTCATCACCTTTATATTCGCCGCCGCAAACAGGGCGAGTATCGTAAGCGCAATGCACATCGCCCCCAAGGTCAGCTTTTTTGTCGGAGAAAGCTTATTCATCCGTCACCGTCCCGTCAGCAGCATCTTATAATGTCGCCGCCGCACGCTTCGCAGCAGCAATCCGCACAAAGCAGTCCCGAGCATATATCGCAGGTGCTGCATCCGCCGGAAGCCGAGCCGTTTCGCACGTTGTAATAATCTCCGCCGCCTCCGTATCTGCTGCCGGAGTTTTTGATCGCATTGTACGAGTCCCTGTACTCGGCGTTGTTCGGCTCCATATTGTATGCTCTTGTTATATACTCATTTGCCTTGTCGTACCAGCCCAGCCTAAGGTACACTATACCGTATATGTAGTGCCATTCCGCATTATGCAGGGGTATCGAATCCAGAACGGCCCTTGCCGACTGAACGTTGTTCTGCGACAAAAACGCCCTTGCCCGTGCAAACTGCTGAGCATAGTCGCCGCTGTATGTGCCGTAATCGCCGCTGTAATAGCCTCCCTTTGAAGTGGAGGAATTATTGCTGCTCTGCTTTTTTTTGGTGAGCATATCATACGCCTCGTTGACCTGCTTGAGCTTGTCCGTAGCAAGCTCCTTCATGGCGCTGTCCGTAAATTTATCGGGATGATACTTTTTCACCAGCGCCAGATAGGCATTGCGTATCTCGTCCTGCGTCGCATTTTCGCTTACGCCGAGCACCTTATATGGATTCATTTACTCCTCCGTTTTTCACTCGCTTTTTTCCGCTTATCAAGTCCTCCGTCACCTTATAGCAACCGAGCCTTATTATGTTTTCAAGCAGCTCCCTGTTTACGGTAATGTCAAGCAAATCGAGCGCCTGCGACGCTTCGCTCAGCGACATATACATCAAAAACTCTGCCCGTTCCACGGTCGCACCGGAGCTTGCAAAGGGGTTGTACAGCCCTTTCTTTGCGTCATCCTCCCTGTCATCCCACGCATCGGCAAGATATACCCATCGCCCCATATTATACGCTATATGGCGCATTATTTTAAGCTCTTTTTCATCCGTTCCGGCAGCTTTTTCCCAATCCGCAAGACAGTTTTTCATAAGGTTTGCAAACGCATCGCACACCTTGTCAAGCTCTCCGCAGTTTTCCGCCTCTAACTTTGACAGCTCATCCAAGCCGCACTTTATCGCCCCGGCAAGCCCCGGGTATTCCTTCTCGGCACGCTTTTTTGCGGCAATAAATGCAGCCGAAGCCGCCTTCGCCTTTACGGAGCGCTCGTCACGCCAATCGTCGTCGAGCTTGTACCACGCAAGAAGCACGTTCATTGCCGCCGCATATTCGAGCGCCTTGGTCGCAGGCATTATCATGCGGCGTTTTTGGGGCTTCAGCAGACACCGTCCCTCCTCAGCCCTAACAGGCGTGCCGCATGAGCCAAGCAGCAGTGCAATGAATGCGGAATCGTAGTTGAGCGCAAGCCGTGCGGATTGACCGTATTTTTTGCCTATTGTACGGCACAGTCCGCAGTAATTTGCATCAAAAAGCGCCTTCTCCCTAACCTTCAGCTCACACACAAGAGGCTTGATATATCCGAACACAGAAAAACACCTCCCGCACTTATTCAGTATGTATTATAGCATTTACCGCCCTTTCAATTATGTACTTATTTGAAAATTTTAGCAATATTAAATTTAAAATCGCTTCCAGTCATAAAGTATCCGAAGGACATTTGTCTTTTACGTTTGTTTGTGCTAAAATAACGGGGATTATGATTGCAGAAAGGGTATCGCCGTGGAAGATACGCTTCAAAAAATAAACAACAGCAGGAAAAAGCGCAGGCGTCGCCGTCTGTTTACGGTGCTCGGGATAATTGCCGCAGTGCTGCTGATTTTGGTCGTTGTCGGCTTTTTCGTCGTAAATAATATTCTGAACAATCCCGAAAGATACTTTGACTCAAGCACCGTCAGCATCGCCACGCCGAAGCCGTTTTTGACACCGGTCATCGACATTCAAAGGACGGAGCCGCCCATGGTTACGCCTTCTCCCATTCCCGAGGAGGAGCTTGCGCCCAACATAGTCAATATAATGCTTTTCGGCATTGACGCCCACGAGGACGGCGGCTCTACCAGCGGCACCGTGCCGCATACCGACGTAAACATGGTAATTGCGGTGAACTTTGACGAAAAACGTGTTGACCTCATTTCCCTGCCCCGTGATACCTTTACAACCGTCCCTGGCGTAAACGGTTTTTACAAGCTGAACGGCGTTTTTAACGTGGGCGGCGGTCTTGAAAACACTGAGGGCGGCTTTGAGCTTGCCTGCCGTACGGCGGAAATGTGGCTCGGCGGCATCTCCATTCCCTATTATTATGCACTGGACTTTGCTGCCGTTGTTGACATAGTAGATGCACTCGGCGGCATCGATTATGACGTGGATCAATCCTTTACGGATTTTGACGGCAACGTTTTTCACGAAGGATGGCAGCATCTTGACGGTAACGGTGTGCTCGGCTATCTTCGCGTACGCAAGGAGGCGGACGGCACCGACAGGTCGAGAACCGCAAGACAGAGACGAATGATGGTCGCCATCTTCAACAAGCTCAAAACCGAAGGCTCCCTGTCCACCGTGCCGAGCCTTATCAGTGCGGCAAACAGCGGAATATACACCAACACCACGCTGTCGCAGACCGCAGCACTGGCAAATTATGCGACCGAGCTTGACCCCGAACGCATATTCACCCACGTAATGGACGGCAATATCAATATGTTTTACGACTGGGCGTTCAGCTTTGTGCATCAAACCGAGCGCATAGAGCTGATAAAGGAGGTTTACGGCATAGACGTACAGCCGATGGGCTTTTGCTCTGCCCGATACGAAAGATGGCTGCACGAAAGCGGCTTTTCCGCAATAAAGTACATACGCCAGGGTGAAAAGGTCCTCACGTTTGCAAACGAGTTCATCGCCGTAAACGAGCTTTCCGACGAGGACGAAGCGATATACGCCGACTGCTACTACGCATACGAAGCGCTGCTGGAGGCGTATAACGAAGCCTCAGATTGGCATTCTGCGCATTACAACGGCAGTCACGGCTCATATACCGCCGACGAAAAGGCAGAGCAATCAAAGCTCGCCGATAATCTCAACGCTAAAAAGCAGGCGCTGAAGGAAGCGGCAAAGCTTCTCGCCTCGATATGCAGCTATGACGGCGAGCCACTCCGATGGACCATCCCCAAAGCATGGTACAATGACAGCGACATCAATGCCGTGTACGTTGATTTCAGATAGCCTTTTATAAACCTGCGCGCTTTTTCGCTGTCCGTTGACAGCGACTTTTTTTGTTCGCCTATTGTCCGCACGCCTATATTTTGATATAATTTACTAAATATTTCTCGGTAACGGTCCCTGTGCGCCTTGCCGTAAACGGAGTTGATTGTTATGAAAAAATTCGCCATATTACTGCTTTGCGGTCTGCTCGCAATGTTCTCGCTCACGGGCTGTGATGTACTGCTTAACTCGCTTTTGGGTGATAACGGCGGAGTCTCTTACGCCGAGCCTACCGATGATTTCATCGCTGATTTTGAGCTTATAACTTTAGCGCCCACGCAAAACAATGCGTCCTCGAATGCGCCCGTTACCAAGACGCCCACCGCAAGCCCTACGGAAGAACCCGACGAGCCTGAGCTGGATTATTACGGGGTTTATACTTCAAGGGACGATGTTGCCCTCTATATATTCCTCTACGGCGAGCTTCCTTCCAACTTCATCACCAAGGCAGAGGCTCGTGCGCTCGGCTGGAACGGCGGTTCGCTCGAGCCGTATGCGCCCGGAAAATGTATCGGCGGCGACCGCTTCGGAAACTACGAAGGCCTGCTTCCCGAGAAGAACGGACGGATATATACCGAATGTGACATCGACACTCTCGGTGCCTCAAAGCGTGGAGCAAAGCGTATAGTATTCTCAAACGACGGCTTGATCTACTACACCGACGACCATTATGAAAGCTTTATTCTGCTGTACGGAGATGAAAACCAATGAAAACCATAGTTCTTGACGGAAAAGAGATGCTCACAAGGCATCAGCTGCACGAGTACATTGCAAGGAGGCTCTGTTTTCCCGAACATTACGGAAACAACCTCGATGCGCTCCATGATTGTTTGGGCGAGATCGCCGAGCCTACCCTGCTCGTTCTTTATAATGCCGATGCAATGACCGAGGCTTTAGGACATTACGGCACGCTGCTGCTGAAGGTGCTTTCCCTTTCAAGCAAGGAAAACCCGAACATTCGCTTTGAAATAGACTGCACAGCGGTGATTTGCGATTATATGCCTTCGGACGGGGAATAACCGCTGCCCGCACAGGCTTTTTGCCGGATGGGTGCGTTCAAGACGGAAAACGCAAAAAAATAATTATTAGGTGTTGACAACGGCAAAAAATAATGCTATTATTACTTTTGCATGGTGCCAAGATGAATATCGGCACAAGTCATCGCGGGGTAGAGCAGTCGGTAGCTCGTCGGGCTCATAACCCGGAGGTCGGAGGTTCAAGTCCTCCCCCCGCAACCACATGGC
>SAMEA3663207__coassemble_44_pt1 | contig 66337 bp, 72 predicted proteins | sample SAMEA3663207__metabat2_low_PE_015 | metagenome-assembled genome bin SAMEA3663207 (sample SAMEA3663207) | pig gut metagenome | biome: pig gut; feature: pig-associated habitat; material: faeces | place: China | collected 2013 | reverse complement strand
CGTTGAGGACTTCAAGGTAAATGTTATTGAGAAGGCGGCTGCCGTTATCGGTTAAAGGTTATTCGGTTGGTTATCAGTCCTTCTTGCGGAAGAACATGATGCCCGAGCCGCTGACGATCGCCGCAATGCCGATGAATGCAAGGGATGCTGCACCGGTCTTGGGAGGTCCTTCTTCTTCCGGCTCCTCAGCAATTATATTGATGCGTCCTGCAGGCTCCGCATAGGAAGCGCAGTTATCCTCGATGCCCTGCATGAAGTTGATAAGCGCATCTTCGAGGTTGACGCCGATAAGGATGCCGCTCTCGAGATAATTGTCCGCCAGTATAGCATAGGTGTCGCCGCCGGCTGCGAGGAAGTCATTGGTTGCCATGGTATAGGTGGCTTCGGGATCTACGAGCTCGCCGTTGATCCTTACGTTCTGAATACGGCTTCCGGGATTGGTGGGATTTGCATACTCGCCTTCATACGCTTTGTAGGTATGGATCTCAAAGGTGAGACCGCTTACCTGCGGGAATGCGCCGTCCGCATTGGGGCAGGCATGGGTCGCCGCCTCGAGGATGTAGATAAGCTGTTCGCCGGTAAGCTCAACCGTTGCAACCATGTTGCCGAACGGGAATACGGTGAACAGATCGTATCTGGTGATGTCGCCGATCTGGATATCGGCACGAATGCCGCCGCCGTTGGTCAGGGCAAAGTCCGCTCCGGGAGCTGCTGCCAGGATCGCATCCGCCGCAAGGTCGCCGAGGTTGGTTTCCTGCGTACGGACATACTGCCTTGTACCGTTAAGGAAAACGTCGGTATGACCGATTACTTCGGCATAGATAGCCATCATGTCGTCATAATAGCTCTGTACGAGAGGAGTAATTACGCTGTCGGTGCCGACAAACTCCATAATGGGGTTGCCTTCTTCGTCAACTTCGCCGGTGTCGGCGCAGAGATCATCGTAATGTACCAGGCCCGCATCCTCTACAGCGCCATCGTGGTAAGCGATAACGCCGATGCTCTCGGTGTACTCTCCGGCGGAGCAAACAAGCGTACCGTTTACAAGGTTTTCCTCATCGTAAGCGGAGTGGCTGTGACCGTCGATAACGAAATCAATATCGGTAACTTCCGCAAGAATATCGGTTGAGCGATAGGGTTCGCTCGAAGCGTCATCGCCAAGATGGGCAAGCATGATTACGACTTCGCAGCCCTCGGCGCGGAGGGTATCAACCTGTGCCTGTGCAATCTCCGGAAGCTCGTCTTCGTTGAAATCAATGCCGATTACGTTATTGGGGTTGGTCTTGGTTACGGTTTCGGGGGTTGCCATGCCGAAAATACCGATGTCGATACCGTCCACGGTAACAATGATGTTATCCTCGAAAACCAAAGAACCATCGGCTTCATAGGTTACGTTTGCCGCAAGCACGGGGAAATCCATCTTGTCATCGGCAAGACCGAGCAGATGCTCATAGCCGTAGTTGAAGTCGTGGTTGCCGGGTGCCATTGCGGTATAGCCGATCTGGTTCATAACGTCCACTACCGACTCGCCCTTTGATGCGGTAACGATGGGCAATCCGTGTATCGTATCGCCTGCATCAAGAACTATAACGCTTGCACCTGCGCTCTCATAAACGTTCTTCAGGTATGCAACGCCTGCCATACCGATGCTGGAACCGTCTTCCATTATTCTGCCATGGCTGTCGTTCGTATGAAGGAATATGACATAACCGTCAAGCTGACCGCCTTTTGCCTCGGAAGTTGCGAAAACGCTGCTCGTCATCGAGAACATCAGCGCGATCGCCGCTACGAGCGCAACAAATCTCATGCTCTTTTTCATAAGAAACCCTCCGTTAAAAATTTTTCGCATTTTTATCATGCGATATTACAGTTTATAGTATCATACATCCTCCCTTTTGTCACGGGGATTTTATTCAAAAGCCTCTTTATTTTATATTACTCAGAGTAAATCCCCAAGGTCATACCCGATGTTTATATCTCCCAAATGCGGCAATACTTGTATAAAACATTGTCGAGGTGCATCCGTATGAAAAACCGAAAAATACTGCGAAGCTACAAAAGAAAATTTCACGGCGGACGCCGTACGGTCGTGAGGATTGTGGATTTTATCTTTTTCCGACTTCTGTTCGTCGGCGTGTTCTATTTATGGTTCAGGACGCAGGTAAATACGACGCTCTCCCTTTGGCTGAGCGTGATTGCCATGCTGATGGTGAGCGTGCTCATTTCCCTGATAAACAGCATACGCTTCGATAAATTCGTTGCGGCGGAGCGCAAAAAGCTCCTCCATGCGCATATACTTCGGCAGCTTCAGCTTATGCCGTATGACGAGTTTAAAAGTCTTGTCGGAAAGAGCTTTTCCCATGCGCATATTTTCCCCCTTCAAAGCTGCGACGACGTCACACGAAACGATATGCTCCACATAATAAAATACGCAAAAAGTCTCGGTATCTCCTCCGCCGCCGTATGTGCTACCTCCGCCTTTACCGCCGAGGCAAGGAGGTTCTCCGAATGCGTTCAGGGCATTGAGCTTACGCTCATAGACAGGGACGAGCTTATATACAAGGTAATATCCTCGTTTGACGAATACAGTATAGAGGAGCTTGAAAAAGATGAGCTTCTGCGTGCAGAAAGGGAGAAAAAGCTCCGCCGAAGCGGGCTGAAAAAGGCCTTCGCACCGTCCATGGCCTTGAAATATGCCGCCGCCGCAGTCGCTTTATTTGTGCTTTCGCTGTTCACCGAATACGCCCTCTACTTTAAGCTGATGGCATTTATATCCCTGTCCGTGGGTGCAATTTCGCTCACCCTCCCCCTTTATAAGCCTCACAGAAGGGATGCCGAGCGATAATATTTTTTGCTTGACACGGACATATATATACAGTATAATCATACCGACAACAGGGGAGCTTTTTGCTGAGAGGAAGTTCGGCTTCGACCCTATAACCTGATCCGGATAATGCCGGCGTAGGAAGCTATATACGTGTTTTTTCTTATACGCCGATTTATCCGCCGGCGTATTTATTTTATTAAAGGAGAAAAACTATGGAAAAAAGTACTGTAAGCACAAAGTCCGTTTCAAAAAGAAGGCTGCTCAGCCTTTGTGAGGGCGCAATATGTATTGCAATGGCGTATGCCCTGAGCTTTTTGGAAATACCCATCGGGGTAAACGGAGGAAGCCTCAGCCCTGCGATGATACCCATATTGATATTTGCGATAAGAAACGGGGCCGGCATGGGCATTGCGGCAGGCTTCCTTTTCGGGATTATCAAGTTTTTCCTCGCAGGCGGCACCGCACTCAACTGGCAGTCCATGCTGCTGGATTATTCGGTAGCCTATGCCGCAGTCGGTCTCGGCGGACTTGTATCACCGCTGATCTACAGCAGATCGGATGCCTCCGCAAATTGGAAAAAGGTGCTTCTTTGGGGCGCAGTCGGTACAATAATCGGCTGTGCCGCAAGGTTTTTAATACACTATATCAGCGGCGTGACGGTATATGCCGAGTGGATGCCCGAGGAGTTTCTCGGCATGACAATGACCACGCCGTACTTCTACTCGCTTTTGTACAACGGACTGTTCATGCTCCCGAGCACGGTTTTGGCGGTAGTGATCACTCCCCTGCTTTTGAAGGCGCTCGGCGGCATTAAACCGGCAAAAAGCAGGTAAAAATACAAAAACAGGGGGCTGTAATTTTAACAGCCTCCTTTTCTTTTTGCTGCACTGTACAGCGAAAAAAGGGCGTCGGGATTTTACCGACGCCCCAATGCAGGGTTCATTACATCTTTTCGACTATGGTGGTTACGCCCATGCCGCCGCCTACGCAAAGCGTTGCAAGACCGACCTTCTTGTCGAGCCTCTGCATATTGTGCAGCAGTGTTACAAGGATACGGCAGCCGGATGCGCCGATGGGGTGTCCGAGTGCGATCGCACCGCCGGTAACGTTGACCTTTTCCTTGTCCCAGCCAAGATCCATACCTACCGCTATCGACTGCGCCGCAAACGCCTCGTTTGCCTCGATGAGGTCTATATCATCTATCGTCATGTTCGCCTTTGCGAGTGCTTTCCTCGTGCTTGCCACGGGACCTACGCCCATGATGCTCGGGTCAACGCCGCCGCTGCAGCCGGCAACCAGCTTTGCCATGGGCTTCACGCCAAGCTCCGCCGCCTTTTCCGCACTCATCACTATTACGGCGGCCGCACCGTCGTTTATGCCGGAGGCGTTTGCTGCGGTTACGGTGCCGTCGTTCTTGAATGCCGGACGCAGCTTGCCGATACCGGCCGCAGTTACGCCTGCCCTCGGGAACTCGTCCCTGCCGAACATAACTACTTCCTTCTTGACCTTTACGGGAACGGGTACTATCTCCGCATCGAAATAGCCGTTGTTCTGCGCTTCCTCGGTTTTGTTCTGGCTCCATGCGGCAAACTCGTCCTGCATCTCACGGGTTATGCCGTATTTTTCCGCTACGTTTTCTGCGGTGATACCCATGTGATAATTGTTGAATGCTTCCCACAGACCGTCCTTGACCATGCAGTCCACAATTTTGTCCTCGGGCATGCTCATCCTGTATCCGAAACGGGCTTTCGGGAGAGCATAGGGCGCAAGGCTCATGTTTTCCATACCGCCGACCAAAACCACATCGGCGTCGCCGGCCTTTATCATGGAGGCTGCCGTATTTACCGCCTTCAGACCGGAGCCGCACACATTGTTGATCGTCATTGCGGGGATCTCAACGGGCATACCCGCCTTTATCATAGCCTGTCTTGTTACATTCTGCCCCAATCCCGCCTGAAGCACGCAACCCATAACGACTTCGTCAACGTCCTCAGGCTTTATGCCCGCACGGTTTATTGCCTCTTTGATCACGATGGCACCGAGATCCGCCGCCGGAATGTCCTTCAGCATGCCGCCGAACGAACCGATCGCAGTTCTGACCGCACCGACCAATACGATTTCCTTCATTGCTGTTTCCTCCTGTTTTTTTGATTTATGCGGTTAATACGCCGCCTTTATTCGCCTATATCCATTACCTTGAGGTCGTCATATACCACAAGCGCTGCATCGGTAGCCGCACGCACCTGCTCAACGGTATAGCCGGGAGCGATCTCGGTAAGCACCAGACCCTCGGGTCTTACTTCCATAACGCCCATCTCGGTAACGATGACGTCAACAACGTTCGCTCCGGTAAGCGGGAAGGTACATTCCTTGAGTATTTTGGGATTGCCCTTTGCGGTGTGCTCCATAGCGATAACTACCTTCTTTGCACCGGCAACGAGGTCCATTGCGCCGCCGATGCCGCCCATGCGCTTGCCGGGTATGCACCAGTTTGCAAGGTTTCCGCGCTCATCAACCTGCATTGCGCCGAGTACGGTTGCGTTTATATGACCGCCTCTTATCGCCCCGAAGGAGTCCGTGCTGCTGATAAATTGTGCGCCGGGGGCGGTGGTTATCTGGGTTCCGCCGGCGTCAACGACGTTGTCGGTTCCTTCGCCCTCGGGGGCACGTCCTGCCGCACCGATTATGCCGTTCTCGGCATGGATGATGATGGTTATTCCCTCGGGAATATGGTTTGCCACAAGCTGAGGTACGCCGATTCCGAGGTTTACGACGTCACCGTCGCTGAGCATCATTGCAACGCGCTTTGCGATAAAATTCTTGTTATCCATTTATTTGTCCTCCTTAGGTGCTACAACGATGGCATTGATATATATGCCGGATACGGTCACGAGATCGGGATCGATCGCTCCGACGGGAACCAGCTCATCGGCTTCGACCACAACGTAATCGCAGGCGGTTGCTATTGCGGCGTTGTAGTTTTTTGATGTCCCCTTCATATAGCAGTTGCCGAACTCATCAACGACGGAGGCACGTATGATGCCCACGTTGCCCCTGAGCGCCGTTTCCATAAGGTACTTTTTGCCGTTAAACTCTCTTACTTCCTTGCCCTCCTCGACGACGGTTCCGACGCCAGTGGGGGTGTAAAATGCGGCAATACCGAAACCGCCGCAGCGAATGCGCTCGGTAAGGGTGCCCTGCGGATTGATGTGCAGGCAGGCCGGATTTTCTTTGTACATCCTCTGTGCGGCTTCGTTCTGAGCAATATAGGTGCAGATAAGGTCGCTTACCTGTCCCGCGTCCAGAATTTTGGTAAGGCTGGAAGTCGGTATTCCCATATCGTTGTTGACAATGGTGAGATTCCTCGCCGGATGCCCTACAAACTCAGAAAGCAGATACTCGGGGCTGCCGCATTGCAAAAAGCCTCCGACCATTACGGTATCGCCGTCCTTAACATGGGACAGGGCTTCTTTAGCAGTAGTTATTTTGTTCATATTTACCTCCGCATCATTTAGTAAAGCAAGCTGTTTTTTCCGTCTTGCCACGACATATTCCGTATCGGATGCCGTTAAAATATACATATACATTGTAAATGCAAAAACCTCATTAAGCAATATAAAAAAATTTTTTAAAACGGTATTGACAAATTTATTTTGATCCCCTATACTAATAACAGTTCTCATTCCTAAAAAGAAAGGAGCCGGAGTAATGACAAAACAAGGCCTTGCCGTGCTCAACGTTATAAACAACAGCTGCGAGCACCTCAGCGCCGACATGATATACATGGCCGCAAAGCGTGAAATGCCGAGCATATCCGTCGGTACTGTATATCGAAACCTTGCCCAGCTTTCCGAGCTTGGGCTGATAAGGCGCCTGCCGATGCCAAACGGTGCGGACAGATATGATAAAAGTGTCATCCCCCATGGGCATCTCGTATGTACTCAATGCAACGAGGTAACAGATGTTCCCGCCTACGGACTGCTTGAGAGGCTCAGCGACGATTTTGGCGTGGAGATCAGCTCGCTCGATTTGACCGCACGCTGTATATGCAAAAAATGCAAAGCAATGCAGACAGGCGAATAACAACAACGGATTCTGACAAGAATTTATAATGAAGCGGTATTTTATGTCCTGCGGGGCATTAGATAAAATATAAAAATTAAAGGAGACATAAAAATGGAACTTAAAGGATCAAGAACCGAAGCTAATCTGATGGCTGCTTTCGCCGGAGAATCGCAGGCAAGGAATAAATACACCTACTATGCGTCCAAGGCGAAGAAGGACGGCTTTGTACAGATTGCGGCTATATTCGAGGAGACCGCAAAGAACGAGATGGAGCACGCTAAAATATGGTTCAAGCTGCTTCACGACGGCGCAGTGCCCGAGACCATCGTGAACCTCGTCGATGCCGCAAACGGTGAAAACTACGAGTGGACCGATATGTACGCCAACTTCGCCAAGGAAGCCCGCGAGGAAGGATTCAATCACATTGCATTCCTGTTTGAGCAGGTAGCCGCTATCGAAAAAGAGCACGAGGAGCGTTACAGGAAGCTTCTTGCCAACATCGAAGGCGGACTCGTTTTCTCGAGGGACAATGAGATGATATGGCAGTGCTCCAACTGCGGCCACATCGTCATCGGCAAAGCGGCTCCCGAGGTCTGCCCCGTATGCGCTCATCCCAAAGCATATTTCCAGCTCAAGGCGGAAAACTATTGATTCTGGATTATAGATCACAGCAAAAAAGGCGGCTTCATGCCGCCTTTATCGTTCCTTTTCCTCTTACATCGTAAGGTTTCCGGTGGTTCTCGGGAAGGGAAGCACGTCCCTGATGTTGGCAACTCCGGTCACGTACATTACCATACGCTCAAAGCCGAGACCGTAGCCTGCGTGCATAACGCCGCCGAAGCGCCTGAGTTCCAGATACCACTTGTAGTCATCTTTGTTCAGCCCAAGCTCCTCCATCCTCGCAAGCAGCACGTCGAGCCTTTCCTCTCTCTGGCTTCCGCCTATGAGCTCGCCTACGCCGGGAACGAGCAGATCCGCCGCCGCAACGGTTTTCCCGTCGTCATTGACACGCATATAGAACGCCTTTATCTCTTTGGGATAGTCGGTGACAAACACGGGGCGCTTGTACACCTTTTCGGTAAGGTATCTTTCATGCTCGGTCTGCAAATCGCACCCCCAATAGACGGGGTACTGGAAGCTTTCACCGCATTCCTCGAGTATTTTTACGGCATCGGTATAGCTCACCCTTGCAAAGTCTGAGTTCACGACGTTCTCAAGCCTCGAAACCAGCTCCTTGTCCACGAAGGAATTAAAGAAGCTTATCTCATCGGGACAGCGTTCCATGACGGTTTTGATGATAAACTTTACCATCGCCTCGGCAACGTCCATATCCCCCATAAGATCACAGAACGCCATCTCGGGCTCTATCATCCAAAACTCCGCCGCATGGCGCTGGGTATAGGATTCCTCCGCCCTGAAAGTGGGTCCGAAGGTATATATATCCCTGAATGCAAGCGCATAGGCTTCGCCGTAAAGCTGTCCGCTAACGGTGAGGTTCGCCTGCGTTCCGAAAAAGTCCTTGGAGTAGTCTATAGTTCCGTCCTCGTTTCTGGGAGGATTGCTCATATCGAGCGTCGTGACCTGGAACATCTCGCCTGCGCCCTCGCAGTCGCTTGCGGTAATTATCGGGGTGTGCACATATACAAAACCCCTTTCGTCAAAGAAGCGGTGTATCGCCTGCGCCACTACGCTGCGAACACGGAATACCGCCTGGAACGTGTTCGTCCTCGGGCGAAGATGCTGTATGGTACGAAGATATTCAAGCGAATGCCTCTTCTTCTGCAGCGGGTATTCTCCGTCGCAATCCCCGAGAATGCTCATTTCTTCGGCGTGGATCTCGAACGGCTGTTTTGCATCGGGAGTGAGGATAAGGCTGCCCTTGATATTAAGAGCAGCACCCGTTGATATTCGCTTCAGCATCGCCGTATCAAATCGCTCACAGTCATAAACGATCTGAACCGGCTTAAACGACGAGCCGTCGGTCAGCTCGATAAAACCGACCACCTTGCTCTGACGCTCCGTTTTTACCCATCCCGAAACCTCAACGGCTCCCTGATATTTTTCGGGACAAGCATGGAGCTCCTTTAATCTGTTCATTGGACAACCTCCTTTAAAATATTGTCAATTATTCTATCCCAGACCTACTTTATAGTCAACAGAAATTATAATTATATACTCAATTTCTTTCCGAGCCTCTCAGCCGTTCGGCAACGTCCTCCAGCGCCATTCCGCGTGAACCCTTTATCAGTACGGTATCGCCCTGCCTTACAAGCTCACCGACCCTCGAAAGAAGCTCCGCCTTGCTTTCAAAATAAACGCCGACGCTCTTTGCCGCATCAAACGTATGCCTCGAAAGCGTACCCACGCATATCACGCACTCTATGCCCTTTTCCAGCGCATACGCACCCGTTTCCGCATGGTACATCGGCGCATCGTCGCCGAGCTCAAGCATATCGCCGAGTATTGCCACCCGCCTGCCCTTTGCTATGGAAAGTGCATCGAGCGAGGCTTTTACGGAGCTCGGATTGGCATTGTACGCATCGTTGAGCAGCGTAAGACCGTTCACCTTTTCGGTAAGCATCCTGCCGAATATCGGCGAGTAGGAGCCGATACCCGGTGCTATTTTTTCGTCGTCCATGCCGAAGCACTTGCCCACCGCATACGCCGCAAGAGCGTTGAGCACCATGTGTCTGCCCGGGGAATTGACAAAGGCTTCCGTCCGCCGTCCGCCGAACTCAATGAAAAAGCCCGTTCCCTCTATACTTTCGTGCGTTATTTCAACGGCCCTTACATCGCAGTTTTCCCCAAAACCGTATGTAATAACGCCTTCGTGCTCATTTTTCAGCCTGCGGAGCAGTGCATCGTCGCCGTTTGCGATTATCGTGCCGTTTTTCCGCATATAGGGGAGCATCTCGCATTTTGCTTTAAGAACGCCCTCTCTTGAGCCCAAAAACTCTATATGCGCATCGCCTATGTTTGTGAATACGCATATATCCGGACGCCCCGCCTTTGCAATGGAGGCAATTTCGCCAAAGTGGTTCGTACCCATCTCCACCACCGCCGCCTCATGATGCGGTTCTATGCCGAAAAGCGTCTGCGGCACCCCGGTCTGGTTGTTCAGATTGCCCTCGGACTTTTTAACCGAGAAGCCCTTTTCCAGCACCGCCGCTATCATTTCCTTAGTGGTGGTCTTTCCCACGCTTCCCGTCACGGCAACAAGCCTTACGCCCAAAAGCCCCCTGTAATACTCCGCCAGATCCAAAAAAGCCTGCCTGCTGTCCTTTACGATTATGTGCGGATGGGGATTCTTCGGCTCACGCTCGCTGAGGGTACATACGGCTCCCGCCTCGAAGGCGGCGTCTATAAAGCTATGTCCGTCAAAGCGTTCGCCCTTTATCGGTACAAACAGCCCTCCTTCCGCAATCCTGCGGTTGTCTATCGCAACGTTTGTTATATACTGCCCGCCGTTTTCGCATTGTACGAGTCTGCCGTTCACGGCGTTCGCCGCCTCATTGAGTGTTATCCGCTTCATTGGGAAATTACCTTTCAAATTTTTTCAGCGACAGCTCAACTATCCTTCTGCAAAGCTGTTCATAGCTGATGCCTGCCGCTTCTGCCTCCTGCGGCAGCAGGCTCGTGGGAGTCATGCCGGGAAGGGTGTTTGCCTCAAGGCATATAAATCTGCCGTCATCCGCAAGGATAAAATCCACCCTCGCATAAACTTCGAGCCCAAGCAGCCCGTAAACCGCCTCGGCGCTTCGCATCAACGCTTCCGTCGTGGCGGCATCTATCGGCGCAGGGCATATCTCCTCGGCAAAGCCCACCTGATATTTGTTGGAATAATCATAAAAACCGACCTTAGGTCTTATCTCGATGACGGGAAGCGCCCTGCCGTCCAATACACCCACGGAAAGCTCCCTGCCCTTAAAATACTCCTCGACTATTATGCTTTCCTCATGGCAAAAAGCCTCGTCTATAGCCGCCGAAAGTGCCTCCTGCTCCCTCACTATCGTGACGCCGATGCTCGAGCCGCCCGAGCATGGCTTTACCACGCAGGGAAGCTTTGCGCTGCGGGGCATAGCGTCTCCCTTTTTCAAAAGAAAGCCCTCCGCAACGGGTACGCCGTTGTTTCCGAGTATCTGTTTGGCAACCCACTTGTTCATCGCAAGCAGGCTTGCCGCATAGCCCGAGCCCGTGTACTTTATTCCGAGCAGGTCGAAAAGCGCCTGTATCCTGCCGTTTTCGCCGTCCTCGCCATGCAGTCCCATGTAAACTATATCGGCATATTTTGCAAGCTCTATAACGCCCTTGCCGAGATCACCCGTTCCGCCCTGCGGACGCTGCGCTTTAAGCGCCTCGAGATCGGGGACGGTCTTATCGACCGGTCTCACCGCAAGCTCACTCTTATTCGTAAAAAGCTCGCCTAAATCCCCGGGCAGCGTCTCCACACCCAAATACACGTCAACGAGGAACACATTTTCCCCCGCTTTTCTCAATGTGTTTGCTATCATCGTCCCCGACGAAAGCGATACGTTCCTTTCGCCGCTGAGGCCGCCTGCCAAAACCAAAATATTCATCGGATTCTCCATTTCGTAAAGATTTGTTATTATACCATATTAAAACCACCGTGTTAATATGATTTTCGGATGAAAAGCGGCGCAAAGGCTATATGTCTATGTCGTATCCGTCATGCCTTTCAATGATATATCACCCGTCCCGCAATGTTTGCGCCAGCACCGATGCCGGAGCGCACAAGCCGGCTTGTCAGAACGGATTCTCGTTTACCAGTCTTTACTTCATTACATAATCGAATAACTTTCAACGCAAAAGCCTTTGATTTATCAAGTAAGATGCTGTTACTCATCAAGTCCCTCAGTTCAATCCGTCGGCGCATCCGACACCTCGGCTTATTCACTATTCGTTATAACTTATAACTTTCCAAAAATCGACCCTGTAATTCAGTGAGGAGTGAAGAATGAATAGTGAATAAGTAAAATCGACATCCTTCTGTCGAAGAATGTCGATTTTTGCCTAATCCCATCAAGATTGATACAAGAAAGACTTTACCCTAAAAATGGGGTGTAAAGTCTTGCACGGGTGTTCTGCGGGTTTCAAATTACAGAGAACAAACCGATGGGGGTTTCAAAATTATATGCCATAGTTTTTTCACATTTATGTGGTATAATCAGTTCGATAAATAAGAATTTGTGGGGTGAAAGACATGAAAAGCAGAATCAGATATATGGAAGAACGGGATAGACATCAGATTCTTGAAATGATGAGAATATTTTATGCGTCAGAAGCAGTATTTACAAATGGCTCGGAAGATATATTCACCGCGGATATAGATAACTGCATAAATGAAAATCCTTATATTGAGGGGTATGTTTTTGAAAGCGATAATCGCATCCAAGGATACGCTATGTTAGCAAAAAGTTTCTCGACAGAATTTGGAAAAGCCTGTATTTGGATTGAAGATATATACATAAAAGATGAGTATCGCGGTTTGGGAATCGGAAGCCATTTCCTTAATTTCATTGAACATAAATATCCTAATTCATTATTTCGTTTAGAGGTTGAGGTTGAGAATGAGAGAGCTGTGAATGTTTACAAGAAGTGTGGATACGATGTTTTACCGTACATGGAAATGAAAAAACAGAATTAAATAAATTCCAATTTATCGGGGTAACATATATGAATGATGAATGTTTGATTTGCAAAGCTCCGCTTGAATACCTCAATGCAGATGAGGAAATGGAATGTGTGCTTTGCCACAAAAAACAATATAGTCTTTAGCACAGGGGACGGTTCCTTGTGTTGACGAAACAAGGGGTGGTTAACTCCGCCCTTAACCCCTTTGCATAAAAATACTGTAAGAAATGAAAAATCCGAACGCATCTCCAATCTTAAGGAGAGGGTTCGGATTATCATCTTTTGGTCGAGGTGACATATGCTGAATAAAACATAAAAAGCTGCCTCGTCTTGCCCCCAGTGGTGGTTTAGAAAAGTTCATCTTCGCTCTCGCTAAAATCGTCATACTACGACGATTTATTAACGCTCGCCTTCAAGTCCTGTCACTCTTTTGCTTGTTAAAAATTGAAAAGCACAAATACCAAAAGGTATCCGTGCTTTTTGTGGTCGAGGTGACTGGATTTGAACCAGCGACCTTTTGGTCCCGAACCAAACGCGCTACCAAACTGCGCTACACCTCGAGGATGGAGCCAATGTGGGGACTCGAACCCCAGGCCTGTTCATTACGAGTGAACTGCTCTACCAACTGAGCTACATTGGCACGCCGACATTTAAGAAGTATAGCACAACTTTTCTTCCCTGTCACTATCTTTTTTTAATTTAATTCATATATTTTCGAGCACAAGCCGCCCTGCGCTGCCTGACACGGTGCGCTGCCTCGCAATTTCCATAAGTCCGAGCGCCGTGAAGCCGTAAACCGTCACCCTTACGCTGTCTTTCTTTGCAAGCTTTTTAAGCAGCGCCGTAACCCTCTCCCTATCCGCATCGCCTGTCATGTCGATAAAATCGACTATCACTATGCCGCCCACGTTTTCAAGACGAAGTTTCCGCATTATCGCCCGGGCCGCATCGAGGTTGACCTCGGTATGTCCGCAGGTACTGCCCCCCGAATTAACGTCGAACACCGTAAGGGCTTCGGTTTTGTCCTCTATGACATAGCCGCCGCACTCAAGCTCCACCCTCGGCGCACAGGCTGCCTTCGCCGCCGCTTTTATGCGCTCCGCAGCCGTCGGGTACTCTCCCTCGGCATCGGAATAAACCACGCTCGCATCGTGCCTTTTCAAAATGCGCTCCACGGGATCGTCGGCATTCTTTATAAGCTGAGGAGGTCTGACCGCAGCTGCACTTTCCTTTATCCTTGTCCACTCCGAAAAAAGCGTTTCCGCCTCCGAGAAAATTTCATCGTCTTTCATTTCGGCGGCGCTGTTTCGCATGATAAAGGCGCAGCCAAACCTGTCTGTCAGGCTTTTGCCGAGGGCTTTGAGCCTCATGCGCCTGCCCTCATCCTCTATGTTTTTTGATAGCTTCACGAAATTTTCGTGCGGCATCAGCACAACTGCTTTCCCTGTGAAGGAAACGTGCATCGTCAGCATTGCGCCCTTTGTTCCGGCCGCCTCATGCTTTATCTGTACAAGCACCGAATCCCCCTGCGAAAGCCTTGATCCGGGAAGTCTGTCGGCCGAAAACAGCACGGCTTTTTTCTCCTCGCCTATATCCACAAAGGTCATCGTGCCGGAAGCGTCGGTGTTTGCCACCCTGCCGATCAAAATATCGCCTGAAGCTGCGGCTTTTTTCTCCTCACGCACCGCAAAAAGCTCTGTCGGCACGCCGTCCTCATACAACGCACAGGCGGTAATATCCCTGCTCCGATGTACAAAAAGCTCCGCACTCATATCGGTTTCTTGGGCAATATGCGCCCATCGTCGGAGAAGATGTTCATTCTGTGTACAGCATAGCTTTTAACATGGGGCCAGCGGTCCGTAAGCGCTTTCATAAACAGCTCCATATTCAGTCCGCCGCTTGCGTTCAGCATGCCGACAACATCCAAAATGCACGAGGTTTCGCAGGCGGAAAGCACCGTCGCCTTGAGTATCTGTGGGGCAATATCCACCTCTTTTTCGCCGCCCTTGCCTCGCTTCGTCACGGTTATTGCGCCGCAGATAAGCTCATCGAGCACCGTTTTGAGATCAGCCGCATTTTCGGGAGTATCGGCGTTGACCAAAACCCTGTATTCCGCCGCACTCATAAGCACCGACAGCGAAGGGGTATTGTCCCCGACCTCTATCGCCTCACACACGAAAAAGCCGTTGGGCAGGGCGGAATTGAGCTTCATTGAAAACTCGGTCAGGCTCATATCTCTGTCCAGTTTCACATCTATCCACTCGGCATCGCTCGAACAGCCGACCGACAGCGCCGTGGCAAAGGATGTAAGGGGATGCGGATTGAATCCCTGAGAATACGCAACGGGTATGCCTGCACGGCGGAAGCTCCTCTGGAACATCCTCTGCACGTCAAGATGCGACACAAAGCGCACTTGCTCACCTTTTTTGAATCTTGCGGCTATTCTCATTCTGCTTCCTCCGTTTTTCGGTCATGCCTGCCGTCATTCATGGTACAGCTTTCAGCGCACCTTTTGCCGAAGCAGCCGTTGCATTTTTCACGGCAGTCCTGCGTAAGGGCCGCCGAAAGCGACCTTTCGTATTCCTTTTCAAGATATTCCTTTGTCACAAGCATATCTATATGCTCCCAGGGCAGATTGGCATTTATATCCGTCCGCCTGTTTGCGTACTGCTCCACGGTAAGACCGTTCTCGGCAAATGCCCCCTCGTATGCGTTCAGCTTGAAGCATTCGTCCCACGAGTCGAACCTTGCGCCCTTTTTATAGGCGGAAACGAGCACACCGGCAAGCCTCCTGTCGCCCTTTGCAAACACCGCCTCGAGTCTGCTGACATACGGCGCATGATACTGATACTCAACGTTTTTTACCCCGCGCAGAGCTTCTTTCAAAAGCTGCTGCTTTCTGATTACCTCCTCGGTATCATTTTGCGCCTCCCATTGGAACGGCGTGAACGGCTTTGGTACGAACGTGGAGACGCTGACGGTTATCCTAAGTCCCTTCCCCCGTTTTTCCTTGGGTACGGAATAAAACTCCCTTGCAACCTTTTTGGCAAGATCCGCTATTCCCATCAGATCCTCGTCGGTTTCGGTGGGAAGCCCGAGCATGAAATACAGCTTAACCCCCGTCCAGCCCGCCTCGAATGCGTCGTGAACGCTCCTTAGCAGATCCTCCTCGGTGACGCATTTGTTTATAACGTCACGAAGCCGCTGTGTGCCTGCCTCGGGCGCAAGGGTAAGACCGGACTTTCTCACGGACTGCATCTTTTCCAGATCGTCCTTCATAAAGGAATCTATACGAAGCGACGGAAGCGAAACGGAAACGTGCCTGTCCCTGAACGTGTCGATTATCTCCGGCACCAGTTCGTGTATCCTCGAATAATCTCCCGAGCTTAGTGACATCAGAGAAATTTCGTCATAGCCCGTGCAGTCGGTAAGCTCCTTCGCCATGTTCAGAAGCGTATCAAGTCTGCGTTCCCTTATTGGTCTGTATATAAATCCCGCCTGGCAGAATCTGCAGCCCCTTGTACAGCCCCTGAAAAGCTCGAGCGCTATTCTGTCATGCACTATCGACATATACGGCACGATGGGTTTGCCGATGAACTCCGCCGTATCCAGATCCTTTACCATTGCCTTGGTTATTTTATCGGGTGCGAACGGCTCCGTCTTTACAAGCCTGTCGAATGTGCCGTCCCTGTACTCCGGCTCATAGAATGAAGGTATATATACGCCCTCCGTCTTTGCAAGCTCAATAAGCAGACTGCGCTTGGGCTCACCCGACTTTTTCCACGCCTTGTATATGTCGATTATCCGCCCGATGACCTCCTCGCCGTCGCCCACCACTATCGCATCCATGAACGGTGCGATCGGCTCGGGATTGCAGGCGCACGGGCCTCCGGCGATGATAAGAGGAAACTCCCCGCCCCTGTCGGCGGCATAAAACGGGATATTTGCAAGCTCCAGCATGGACAGTATGTTGGTATAGCACATCTCATACAAGAGCGAAAAACCGATAATGTCAAACTTCCCAAGCTCCCTTTTATTCTCGAGCGAGAACATGGGCAGTCCGTTTTCACGCATGAGCGCATCCATGTCCGTCCACGGTGCAAACGCCCTTTCGCAAACAGCATCGCTTCGTTTATTTATAATATGATAGAGTATCCTCGAGCCAAGATGCGACATTCCTATTTCATATACGTCGGGGAAGCAGAGGCAGAACTTTACCTCGGCATCCTTTTTTTCGGTCATGTTAAGCTCGCCGCCGGTATATCTTGCCGGCTTTTCAACACGGGGTATTATTTCGTAAAGCAGTTCCTTATTCAAAGCATCCTCCGTAAGGGCATACATTTTCACGGTATGCCGAGTTTGATTATTATATCATCATTTCGGAATAAGGTCAAACAATTGGGCATTTGCGCCCAGCTTTTCCGCCGCCGAAAGCAGCGTGCTTTCATCCACCGTATATATGCCTCGCATATCGTCGTCCAGAATGACTATGCTGTTATAGCTTCCGTAATGCAGCTCCGAAAGCACACAAAAAAGCCTTGTCGAGCGATGAAAAGCAAGCTGTCTTACCCTCATGCCGCCGCCCGAAAGCCGCCTGTGTGCGGCTATCCGCCCCACGTCCGCCATATTTGCCCGACGGATCTCCTTTATCGAAGCAAAGAACAAAAACACCCCGAAAAGCGGCATGGAAAAACCGCCGCCGCCGATGAAAAGATACGTCCCCGCCGCAGTGAGCAGCACCGATACGGCTATTCCCGCATAACCCGTTATTTTAACGGCCCTGCTGCGTGAAACGTATACGGACAAAATCGCTTTCAGCGCCATTCCCCCGTCCAGAACCGAGACCGGAACGAGATTCACCGCCGCAACGGCCGCATTTATCCCTATAAAATCTTCGAGCAGGGGAAGCTCCTTTCCGAATGCGGAAAAAATGCCCATGCCCGAAAGCGCCGCCATCACGCTGAAGGCAGGACCTGCCATGGCTATAAGCAGCTCTGCGCCCGGGGACAGCTTGACGCCGTCCTTCAGCCTTGCGCAAAAGCCGAACGGCTGTATCTCTACGGAATACACGACCGCACCGAGCCGCCTCGCCATATAAGCATGGCTGAGCTCATGGAGCGACAGCGAAACAAACAGCAGAAGCATTTGGTCAAGCACGTCAAAGGCTATCGCCGCAGGGATAAGCAGCATCACCGGCAGACCGCACTCTATGCGAACGCCATTCAGGGTGAAAACGTGCATTTATGCCTTGCTGTCAAGCTCTATATACGACGAAATGTTCTGCGGAATGCCTCCCTTGGATATGGCAAGATACACTGCGCCCTCGTCGCAGACGATGCCCACCGTGTCCCCCTTGTTCAAAGGCTGACCCTCCTCGGCAATCACATCCTTGAGGCCGTATACCGTTGTCGTCAGGTCGTCACCATGCTCAACGACTATGTACTTACCGAGCGCCGGATCCTCGCCCACGGTTTTAACGTAGCCCTTTTTGATGCACAATGCCGTGCCGCTCGGGGCGCAGACGAATTTGCACAGCGTTCCGCCATCAAACAGCTCATAACCCGAATACTCCACGGGCGCAGGCGTTTCGCCCTTGCCGGCAAACACCTCGATTATGCTCGGCATATATACGAATTTGAGCCTTCCCGTCGTTTCGTCCTCGGCGGCGTCAGGTTCGTCGCCCATTACCGCCAGATACTCTCCGTCAACCTTGTCGGAAAGCGGAGTTTCTGCCCATTTTGAAAGCAGAACAAGGGCGCACGCCGCCACGCAAATACCCGTTTTAAACAGCATTGAAGCTATCTGCGGCTGATAATCCGAGCTTGCGGACGTTGAACGTCTGCGTTTTTTTGATCTATGCTTTCTTTTATTTATATGGGTCCCCGTTCCGGGCAGAAAATGCCTTCTGCGGCTGTGTTTAGAACTTGCGGACGTGAATTCCTTCATCTCGAACTTTTCAAGCATATTCTTTACGACCTCCGAAACTTATCTCGGAATATAGATATGCCCGAATGCGTACGATTATCTCTCCTTAAAGCGCCTCATATTTACATTTATAACAAGCCCCACGCACATCATCGACGCAAGCAGGTTGGAGCCCCCGTAGCTGATAAAAGGCAGGGGTATGCCCGTTACCGGCATAAGTCCGATGTTCATTCCGATATTTTCAAAGACGTGCGCAAGTATCATCGCCATGCAGCCCGCCGCAATGCAGGCCCCAAAGCTGTCCCTTGCCCTGTAGGATATCCACATCCACCTGAACAGCAGTACAAAATACGCCACGATGACCGCCGCACCGCCCACAAATCCCACGCCTTCGCCTATTCCCGCGAATATGAAGTCGGTATGTCTTTCGGGAACGTAGTGAAGCTGTGCAAGCGTGCCTGCGGAGAAAAAGCCCTTGCCCCACATCTGTCCCGAGCCTATCGCCATTTTCGACTGCACCATGTGGTACCCTGCGCCGAGCGGATCCGCTTCGGGGTTGGCAAAGGAGGTGAATCTGTCCGCAACGTATTCAAATATCGAGATGTCAAAGAATTTGAGCATTACTATATATGCCGCAACCACGGCAAACGCAAAAACGCCCAGACTGATGCCTATCCATTTCCAGCTTATCCTTCCGATAAACAAAATGAAAATCATTATTACCGCATAAACGGCGGCGGTGCCGAGGTCCGGCTGAACGGCGACAAGTCCTATCGGCAAAAGCGCAACGCCGAGGGCGATGGCTATATCCTTGAAGCTGTGCAGCTTTCCCGTCTTTTCCATGCCCTTTGACACGTACTTGGACAGCATTATTATCAAAACAACCTTGCCTATCTCCGAAGGCTGCAGTGCCCTGTTCAGCCTGTCGAGCGCAAACCACGCCTGAGCGCCGCCCCTTACCGCACCGACGGCGTACAAAAGCGCCAGCAGTGCAATTATACCTATGTATGCGTAGTTTATGAGAGGCTTGTAAATCTCATAGTCGAAAACGAGTATAACAAGCATAGCGGCAAGACCCACCATAAAATTCTGCGCCTGCCGCACAACGTATTCGAGATTCAGCTTTTCCACGTACGCACTCAGCCCCTGCTCCTCGCCGGTAAACGGAGTTGCCATTATGCTCGCAAGGCTTATCAGCCCGAAGGCTACCAGGGCAAACACCGTCACCAGCGTGAACCAGTCAAAGTGCGCTATTATGCTTTCCCGTTTTCTGCTCACCCGTCAGATCATTCCTCCGCTCCGGAAAGTCCGAACATATCCTTTATTTCCTCGTAAATAAGCAAATACTGCTCATACGTATCTATCTTGACGATCGGGTACATTATCCTTATCGACGTTTCCACCTCGTCCCCTATGAGTAGCCTGTCAAGCAGCATTGTGGAGTAAACGGCGGACTCATAGAACGGCTCTATGCTCAGCGCATATATATCCTCGTCGGACAGCAGCTCCATGCTTTCGTCGCTTATATTCATTCCGTACACGCTTATGAGTATGGTTTTAAGCAGGCTTTCGGAATACGCCGGCATATCCGACGCTGCATCGGGCGCCGCCGTCGCTGCAGGGTCGGGGGTAGGTGTAGGTGAAACCTCCGGCGTGCCGTTTTTCCTGAAATCGTTTATCGCCCTCTGTCTTGCCTTGTACGCAACCACCGTGTCCTCGCTGTCTGCCGCAACAAGACCCTTTATATAGCGGTTAAACAGTATAAACTGCGAAAGCTCCGCTATTGCGTCCTCCTCCGCGGCGGCGGTTCTCGTGAACGAAATAACGCCGTATTGAGGATAATGCTCAGCAAAAACGCTTTTCAGCACATTATACACCGCATCGGGCTCCTTGCCGTAAACAAGCACATAGCCCGTCTTGAGGTCCCTTTCCTTCATGCGGTTGCCCATGCTGAGGGCGATCTCCTCCGCCCTGTTTTCGTCATAGGCGTAAGCATTTGCATCCACGTTTTCATCGTCGCAGCGGTCGTAAGGCACAACGACGCTCATTCCGTTTTCCTTTGCATAGGCTATCGCATCGGCGTTTTTTCCGCCGTCATAGCTTATGAGTATTCCCTTGCAGCCCTCCTCGAGCGCCTTTTCCACGGCGGCCTTTGCCCCTGTGCCCTCGTATCGAAGCAGCACCGACGGTCTGTCCAGAAGCTCCGCCGTCTTTAAAAAGCCGTGCATCATTGCGGCGGACTTTATATCGCCGTCATCCCTTGCGATAAAGCCTATTTTCTCGTTTATCTTCGGCGCCTCGGTCGCCGGCACGGGAGTCTCCGTCGGGTCGGGCGTTTCGGTGGGCTGTGCCTCCGTAGGCTTTGCTTCGCCGCATCCAACGCACGCCGCCAGCATCAAAAATGCCAATAATACGGTAATAACCTTTTTCAAACTAAACCTCCGATGCGGTCTGATACCGCCTGCAAATCATATCACAAATCTGCTGTTTCTTGCTGTTTCGGCTTCAAGCTCCGCACGCTTTTCCTCAAAGCCCTCTTTGCCGAGAAGCGCATAGGTCGCATTCTTGCCCTCCTCAACGCCGGGCTGGTCGAATGCGTTGATATTCAAAAGCTCGCCCGCAAACGCCGTCTGCACCTCAAGCATATACAAAAGCTGTCCGACGGTGAAAGCGTTCACTTCGGGCAGGGTGATCGTCTTTGACAGATGACCGCTCTTTCTCACCGCATACTCCGTCGCCGCCTGCTCCGCCTTTATCAATTCGTTCAGCGTATGACCGCTTAAAAACGCAACGTTCGGTATATGGTCGAATGCGTGCGGTATTTTCACCTCTGTCCGGTATTTATCCACGCCGACAAAAGTGACCGTTTTATCAAACGGACCCTCGGTGTACAGCTGTACCTGCGAATGCTGGTCGGTAACGCCCATCGCCTTGACCGGCGTTTGCCCCGTTCTTACGATTCTGCCATCGTTATCCGCAAGCTTGCCGAGCGACTCCGCCCAAAGCTGCGCATACCAGTCCGTCATAAATTTGAGCGAGTCGGCGTAGGGCATCATGACTGAGATGTTGCAGCCCTTCTTCATTGCAAGCACTTCGAGTGCCGCCGACATATATGCGGGATTTTCAAAGATATTGCCGTTTTCGCAAAGCTCGTCCATAAACCTCGCACCGTCCAGCAGGGCGTCTATGTCTATTCCGCACACAGCCGCACACAAAAGTCCCACGGGCGAAAGCTCGCTGAAGCGTCCGCCGACGCCGTCGGGAACGCACAGCGTTTCAAGCCCAAGCTCGCCCGCTATTTTTATCAAATTCCCCTTTTTCTCGTCGGTCGTGGCAACTATATGCTCCGTCCAGCCCTCGCCGACAGTCCGTTTCAGCATATCCGAAACGATCAAAAGCTGCGACATGGTCTCGGAGGTGCTGCCCGATTTGGTTATCACATTGAAAACCGTGGCGGACGGGTCTATAATGTCGAGCAGGGAGCTCATTCTTTCGGGATCGACGTTGTCCTCAACATAAAGCCTCGGCCCGTTTCTTTTTTCCCTTGGAAGCTCGTTGTATCTCAAATGGCACAGCGCCTGATGCACCGCTATCGGACCGAGCGCACTGCCTCCGATGCCGAGTATAACGAAGCTCTCGCAGCTGCTTCTTATCTTTTCGGCGATGCGCTTTATTTTCTTAACCGTATCGCCCTGATTATGCGGCAATTCACGCCACTTCATCATGCTGCGCTTTTCACGCATTGCGGCTGCCGCTTTTTCGTACAGCGGTTTGTTTGCCTCCAGCTCCTCGGGCGTTATGCCGTTTTTACCGACATTTTCGCTCATCATGCCGTTATAATCCAACCGAATACGAGCCTTTTCCATAGTCGTATCTCCTTTAGAACGCATTTTAATAAATAATTATAACACATATCGGCATAGATTACAAAAGAACATAATGCAGAAAGGTCTGTTTTCGTGACAATTAGAAGAAATTTTACATTTATAGCGGTCGTTTCGGTGCTTGCGGCGGCAGCAATGCTTCTGGCGGGCTGCGTTTTTTTGCCAAAAAAGGAAGCTTTCACGCTCACCGTATGTGTAAAGGACGGCTTTTCGGGCAAGCCGGTATCCGGCGCCGCAGTGGTCATACCCGAAACCGGCGATCGGCTTATCACCGATTCGGAGGGCTTCACGGCGGAGGCAAGCGTGCCTTTTATTGCAGACGAACACTATTCACGCCTGCAAAGGCAGGATTCCGGCATAGCCACGGTGCTCATTTACCGTGACGGCTACGTACCCTATGCGCTGTTTTATCTCAGGACCCATGCGGGCGAACGGCGTACCGTCACCCTCTACATCTTCCCCGACGACGGAACGATGAGAGAGCCTTTTTCGGTCATCGAGTCCCCTGACGACGCATGGATCTCCGATTTTACGGAGAAGTTTCGTCCCAAAGCGTAAAATTACGGGGGGTAAAACGTCAAAAAAGATATTTTTTGAAGATTATAGAAATTATATTATCCTTATTAGCTTGACAATGGATAGGTCGGGTAATAAGATTATTTTAGCGGGATAAATACCGCAATATACCATAGGTTTTTATGGTATGGAAAATATTTGTATTACTTGATGGAGGTAATTTCCGTGAACGCTTACATTGAAGAAGTATTGGAAAAGGTAAGAAAGCGCAACGCTAACGAGCCCGAGTTCCTGCAGACAGTCGAAGAGGTACTCAGATCCCTCGAAGTTGTTGTTGAGAAGCACCCCGAGTATCAGAACACCGCTCTGTTTGAAAGACTGACCGAGCCGGAAAGAGCAATCCAGTTCAGAGTATCCTGGGTTGACGACAACGGCAACGTACAGGTAAACCGTGGTTACAGGGTACAGTTCAACAGCGCAATCGGCCCGTACAAAGGCGGTCTCCGCTTCGCTTCCCACGTAAACCTCAGCGTTTTGAAGTTCCTCGGCTTCGAGCAGATCTTCAAAAACAGCCTCACCTCCCTCCCCATCGGCGGCGGTAAGGGCGGCTCCGACTTCGATCCCAACGGCAAGAGCGACGGCGAAATCATGCGTTTCTGCCAGGCCTTCATGACCGAGCTCTACCGTCACATTGGTCCCAACATCGACGTTCCCGCAGGCGATATCGGCGTTGGCGGACGTGAGATCGGCTACCTCTTCGGTCAGTATAAGCGCATAGTCGGCGCTTACGAGAACGGCGTTCTCACCGGCAAGGGTCTCTCCTACGGCGGAAGCCTTATCCGTCCCGAAGCAACCGGTTTCGGTGCTGTTTATTACCTTAACGAAGTTCTCAAGCATGAGAACGACACCATCGAAGGCAAGATCATCGGTATCTCCGGCTTCGGTAACGTTTCCTGGGGCGTAGCCAAGAAGGCTGCCGAGCTCGGCGCAAAGGTCGTCACCCTCGCAGGTCCCGACGGTTACATCTACGATCCGGACGGCGTTGTCACCGAAGAGAAGATCAACTATATGCTCGAGATGCGTGCTTCCGGTCGCAACCGCGTACAGGATTACGCAGACAAGTTCGGCGTAGAGTTCTTCCCGAAGCAGAAGCCCTGGGGCCGCAAGTTCGATATCTGCATGCCCTGCGCATATCAGAACGAGATCGGCATGCCCGAGGCAGAGGCAATCCGCAACAACGGTACCAAGTACTACATCGAAGTTGCAAACATGCCCACCACCAACGAAGCTCTCGCTTACCTCATGAACGAGGGCCTCATCGTAGCTCCTTCCAAGGCTGTTAACGCAGGCGGCGTTGCTGTTTCCTCCCTCGAGATGAGCCAGAACTCCGAGCGCCTCAGCTGGTCCAGAGAAGAAGTTGACGAGAAGCTCAAGACCATCATGTACAACATCCACAAGGTATCCGCCGACACCGCAGAGCAGTACGGCCTCGGCTACAACCTCGTTGCAGGCGGCAACATCGCAGGCTTCATGAAGATTGCCGATGCAATGCTCGCACAGGGTATTGTCTGATAAATCAAAACCAACACGAGGGCTTAAAAGCCCCGCAAAAAAGGCATCGCTCCGGCGATGCCTTTCTCTGTCCTCATTCCTTGTCATATAAGCTGCCTGTCATCATCCGGCAATTCGCAGGTGATACGAAACGGGTTATTCCTCGCCCGCTGTTGCCCGTCTTTTTTCCAACAGCTGTGCTACCTGCGTCATCAATATCCGCAGATGTTCCTCGTCCGCAAGCAGATTGTAAACTGCGTCCTCCGACAAAACGCCCCGTTTCATGCCGCTTGGAAACATACCGGCTTCGTCCGCCTCAAAATCCTCACGCCATTCCTTGCCCAAATAGTAGGCTTCCAGTTCCCGAATCGAAGCTTCTGCCTCCAAATACGCCTCGACAGCCTCCAAAAGCGCCGCCACCGCCGCATTGCCCCGATCGAGGAGCGTTTCCATGCGCTTGACACGCTGTATTTTCTTCTCCATATTATCCTCCCGTCAATCAAGCATTGCCCCGCTTGTTAAAAAATACAGTTATTTCGACTTTGCACAAATTTCTCCGCCGATATGGTAGTTATTCGGCATAGGGGGAAAGATTGGGAAGCTTGTTCCCAATTCTGCACTACAATCGTTTATAATACCTCTCGATCAAAGCCGCCATCATCTTGCGGCGTTCACGGAGAAAGTCATCGTATGCATTCACATCCATTGTATCGGTGTCTTCGGGAATACAGTTTTCTGCAAGGTTGGCGGCAAGCAATGTTGCATCCGCAATATTCCCCAACTCAATCAGTTTCGTTTCGCATTGCCGTTTTACCTTTCCAAAATATACGGTGGGCGCATCATCGCTGATTGCCTTATTTACCTGCGTATCAAGATAAATATAGTTTGCGACCTGATTATATTTGGTTTTACTTATTACACCATTTTTCTTGAGGTATGCACGCGGGAAAATATGATGTACATCACCGGAAATAGTAACAAGGTCGGCAACCTTTGTGCCATTCATAAGCATAGAGTTGCAATTAAGGTTGATTTGAGCTGCAATAAAAGTATTAAACGCAGGGCTGTTAACGGATGATGTTTCCAAATTTTGAGGAAGCGTGACCGTCCAGAAAGAATCTGAAAGCGAGGATGCTTCCACTTCCGCAAGAAAATTTAAAAACCCCTTTTCGGCTATATTCCTCATATCTCTATCCATTACAGTTTCGGGAGAGCCGATATAGCGAGACGTAAGTGTGGACATAACAAACCATTTCTGAACGTAACGCTTGATCTGTGCGTTCGGGATGGTTGGATCATCAAGCAACATAAGGTACAGCGTATACGCAAAGTCAAGAGTCATTGCTGAATTAAGCAGCTTGTTAGAGATGAACCCCGCCCCTTTTACTGCCATAATAAACTGTGCAAAGTTATGTTCGCTAATGAAGTTCTTAATGCCCTCATCAAGTCTGCGATATGATTCATCAACGATATCATCCCGATATTCTTTAGTTACAAAATCCCTGCCCGAAAGCAGACTTACAAGGTCTGCAAGCTTGCCCCTGCGGAACTGGTGCATAAACGAAACTCGCAGCATATCACCATAATCCGGATCGTAAATATCGTCATAATCTTTTGCAAGCCATTTGATTTTTGAGGCATATTTTGAATTCTGAAAATCCCCATCGTGTATCAGATGCGAATAAAATTCCGGTTTTGCCGCAAGATGGCAGAAATAATCAACAGTTTTCCTAAGCATATTACCGCCGTGTTCAACATCAGCCGCCATTTTGGACATAACAAAGTCCGACTGGCTGAGGGCTGTACCTTTGGAGTTAATACGAATGAAAATTTCGGTAACCTCATCAATATCAAGAGAGTGATCGAGTTCGATTACGCCAATTTGTCGATTGGCAATTCCTTTTAATTCGGTAATAGCTTTGTTCACGCCATTAGGCTTTACACCTTCATTGATTGCGCAGTATTCCAACGCAAAGTCAAATGGGTCAAAGCCGCTGTCAAATATGGTGGAAATATCAGGAATCCACTTTTTATCTTTTAAGTGCGATGCGTCCTGAACGGCAAAGCGTTTGGTAGCATCCTCAGTTAGAGGATTAAACGCAATTTTTATACGGTCTCGGTTAAAGTCTTCATCAAGAACCTCTTTTCCTGCGATCGCTGCCATAAGCGCAGTAATACGCTGTTGGCCGTCAATAAGAACATGTTTGCCCATTGATTTCCCGCCGTCTTTAGTCTGAACATCGGGGTTCTTCCAAGTGATAATGTAACCCGTGGGGTATCCATTATATAGTGAGTCGATCAAGTCCCTCACCTGACTTTTTTTCCAAACAAAAGGACGCTGTATCTCAGGTATAACAAATTGTTCGGTTTCTATTAAACCTAAAATGCCATTTATCGAATATTGCAATAAAGTGAATTTCTCTCCTGTCATAATTACAATTCCTCCGTCCTGAACGTTGTATATCCTTCGTAGTAGTAGCTGTAGTCAATGCCCTTCATGTAGACTTCACGGCTGTTGATGTCATCGGTCAGGGCAGCCTTGAGGATATGCTTGATTTCAATATCCTTAATGGGGCTACGCTCCATAGCGAGAAGATAATCTTCTTTATCAACCTTGCTCCAGTCAACGACTTTATGAAGCTCAGTCTTAAAAATGAGGTCAAGCCAAATACGAGTGCTACGCCCATTTCCTTCTCTGAAGGGGTGGGCGATATTCATTTCCACGTACTTTTCGACGATCTCATCGAAAGTGGACTGAGGCATTTTTTCAATGTTATCAAGAGCCGCTTCGAGATACATCAAAGGAGCGAAACGGAAGTTGCCCTTTGAGATGTTTACAGTTCTGAGCTCACCGGCAAAGTCGTATATTTCGTCAAAGAGATATTTATGAATTGCCTTGAGGGCAGAGAATTTTCCTGCTTCCAATTTATCAAACATACCGTTTTCGAAAAGCTCAAGAGCCTTTTTCTTACTGATGCGTTCTTCCTCACGGGCAAGTTCTGCGGAACTTGTAAGTCCCAATTTGTTTTCAAGTGTCATACACCCTCCTGCTTACAATTCACACGGTTACAACATCATAAAATATATTATAATACACTCCTCAGGAAAGTTCAAGAATTAATAAGGGGGAAGTACAAAAAAGCCGTTTTTATAAGCGTACCTGAGCAGAGATGTTTCGCTCTGGGATTTGAACCATTGCAGTCTTTAATGAAATACTTGCTGCCGCAGATATGAAACCTGCTTTGCAGATATGAAACCTGCTTTGCAGATGAAATTAAATCCACCCACTTGCCGCCTCGACAAGTTTCACACGCCGCAGACGTATTTCATAACGAAAGCAATATTTCGCCAATCCGCAATGGCGGAGTGGGTGGGATTCCTCGCCTGCGGGCGAGCCGGGGCCCGGCTCTGACCGTCCACCGGACGCTCATTCACTCCCGGACCCTTCGAATCCCTTCCGTTTTTACATAACAAAACACTCACAGGTATTAGCCTGTGGGTGCTTTCTTGGCGGAGTGGGTGGGATTCGCTCCGGCGGCTTCGCCGCCTATCACGCCGGGGCACTAAAAACGTGTCACAGGCACGTTTTTTCGGCTGACGCCGCCGTGCCCGTTCGAATCGCAAATTAAATCGCCAAAGCAAAACCCCATGCATATTCGTCTGTCCGCCGCCGGATATGATAAACGAGCTCATGACGGATCTGTTTTCATGGATGAAGCGGTACGAAGGAAAAGTCCATCCTCTGATCATGTCTGCGGTGTTCCACTATGAATTCGTATTCATCCATCCGTTTTCCGATGGGAACGGCAGGATGGCAAGGCTTTGGCATACAGTTATCCTGTATAAATGGAGAAGGATTTTCGAGTACATTCCTCTCGAAAGCCGTATTGAGAAGTACCAGCAGAAGTACTATGACGCAATTGCCGCCTGCAATAAAAACGGAAATTCGGATTTGTTCATTGAGTTTATGCTCGAAATGATAGATCAGGAGCTGGACGAGGTGATCCGCCAGATTGGAAGAGTCAGCGTCGGCAGCAGCAAATACGTAAAGCGAATGCTGGAGAAAATGGAGTATGATGTTCCATACACTTCGAACGAGATAATGGTTCTTCTCGGACTTAAATCAAAAGAAACTCTGCGCAGGAACTATTTGAATCCCGCGATCGAGGAACGTCTTGTGCGAATGACTCTCCCGGATAAGCCTAACAGCAAGAACCAAAGATATGTAAAGCAATAGTACTCTGCACAGTTATGCTCAGATTTGTTTTACTGGGGAACCATATACCGAAGCCTTAATTGTATCTTCGCACATTCGACAAAGCCTCCACATTCTGCTATGCTTTTGCCATAACAGAAAAGGAGGCTTTTCATATGGAAATAACCTACACCAAATACGGAGATTATTATTATCCCGACCTTGCGCTCCCTCCCCAGCCAACAGGGAATATCGGCCGCTTCGGGCGTATGCGAAAGAGGTATTTGAAGGAGCATCAGCCCGATACCTTCGCGCTGATGCTGATGGAGAACACTCTGACGCAGCATCTAATCGATATCGACCGCCAGGCCAATGAGCAGATCGACCTCATCACTTCCCAGCTTGCCGAGGTCGAAGGCGTGACCGAGGAGCTCAAAGCCCGCGATCAGCTCGAATGGATCCGCGCGATGAATTCCTGCCGCGCACGAGCAGAGGGGATGGTCATAAGGGAAATCGTGTTGGCATAGCAGGAAGCTATCGGCTGATTTATAGAATCCATATAAATCAGCCGGTTTTTGATCTGATGTTTCCTCGACATGTCCTTGAAAAGCCGCATCACTTTTTGTATAATTATCTTATGAAAACAACAGGAGGAACAAAAATGGCAGCGGAATATGATATCTATAAACAGGTGATCCACTCTTCTATTGACCTGCTGATGCAGAAAGGCTATCTGTCCCACGATTTGGACTGGGATGTAAAAGGGGGGCAAGTTTACACTTCGCATACGTGGTGTTAACTTCGAACCGATGGCGGCGGTAGCACTTATCACTTTCAACAGATGGAGGAATACCATTGTTCTTTTTAATGCAGTTACCGATGATCGCAGCGAGTATCCTCTTATCTGCGACGGCAAAAAGGTAGATAAAGACGGTTTCCTTAAATTCATTATCGAATATGCAAAAAAGCTCAGTGAGGAATCTGCATATTTGAAGCTCTAAACTTTTTTCTCATAAAACTGAAGGAGGGGCTGTTTCGCCCCTCTTTTATCGTATGAAAGACAGTACTGCCTGCTTCACTTGCTCGTCCTGAATACGCTGCACACTGCTTTACTCTTCCTTCATCGCATCTTTTCCCATCGTGATCCCGGTCTCGATCAGCCATTGGAGTATCGCCGCGAGGAGCTTGGAGTCCGAAAGGGAGAATTCCCAATATGTGTAAATGTTAATAAGCACGGAGCTGTGTACTTCGAGCACGGCCATATAATCAAACCTATCCGAATGGATGGCGTACAATTCAAAGTCAGTTTCGCTGCTGTAAAAGCCGTATTTGTACAGTTCTTCACGCTTGAGGCGCGCTCCGGCGATATTGAGGTCGCGGCCGGAAGCAAGCCGTTTGAAAACGAATCCGTTTATTCTGCGGTCGCGGGCGTGCCTGTTCCTTATCTGTATGGGTTCGGAGAACGGGAAGCCTTCAATGATCTTCCTGAGCGTATCCGGACAGGGATCCGTGCGGAGCAGCTCCTCCGCTCTTTTCTTTCCGCTTTCGTTCATGACGGCATAAGAACGGGCGGACTCAAAAACCAGATACGGGTACTCTTCAAGACACATGACGGCCTCTCCCGATTCGACGCACTTTAGATATATCTCGATGAATTCAAATTCCCCGGGGAAGCGGTGAAACTCGGAAAGATCGTGAATGATTTGATCGCTCCCGATCAGCTTTAGCATCAGCCCGGGCTTTTGTATCATCCCCAGCAGCCGCGCAAGCTCCGGTGCATAGAATAAGAGCTCCGGCGAGGCCAGCACGGCGGCTTTGACCGTCTCATTCTCCGGAAGGCCGTACTCCCGATACACCTTTTCGTTGTTCTTTCTGAAAAGCAGCTTTGCCGCGATCGCGGTAAATGACGGATCGATCGCGTACTCCGATTCGTAAGCAGGCGTATCGCCGCCGTCTATTGCCACCCACGGTATCGCGTCGTAAAAGTCCTCGTCATATCCTATAAACAGATCGTTCATGTCGCACCTCCGTTGTGTTGTAAACAGAATACCACGCAGGATGGGGCGAAAACGCCGCATAAAATATGGTATTTATAATAGGGGCGGTTGACAGCGCCGCCGCAAAAACTTATACTGTTGATATGGAGGAAAATGTCATGCAGGTCATAGATTCGTTCAGGGGAGAATACGGCTTCCTTTCCAGTTTTCACAAGTGCAAAGTCGAATTCGAGGGGATGACGTACCCTTCAGTTGAGCACGCCTTCCAGGCGGCCAAGAATCCCGATCCGGAGTACCGCAAAAGCATCGCCGCCGTCGGTTCGCCCGTCACCGCCAAGAGGATGGGCAAGAAGACCGCTCTCCGCCCCGACTGGGAGGAAGTGAAAGAGGGGATCATGTACGAGCTGCTTCTTTCCAAATTCTCCGATCCCGTGCTTCGGGATAAGCTGATCGCCACAGGCAGCGCGGAGCTCATCGAGGGCAACAACCATTGGGACCGCTATTGGGGCGTCTGCCGCGGCGAGGGACAGAATAAGCTCGGGAAGCTGCTGATGAATGTGAGAGATAAACTCAGGGAGGAATCCGGTATGGATAAGCCGTGGTATGATGAAGAGGAAGTCCAAGCATGCGGTTGCTTGGATGATCTTTTCGATTTATGGAAGAAAGCGCATGAAGCGGAGCCGGATATAGTTTACAAAAGCTATCGCGGAGACGTGAACAAGCGCTCATTTACAAGGGATGGGATCATTGATCCCGATCACTTCGGCAAAGACGAATGTGTTCCGAAGATATTGCTGATATGCAAAGAAGGACACGAATTCGATGATCCGGAAGGCAGCAGGTACTGTCCGAACAAAAACCTCTCTGACGGAAAGAACTTCTGGGTAGCCGATGGTTTATCCGGGAAAGTACACGGTAAAGAAGTCAGCGTTTTCCTGAACTGCCTCGCTGCCTACTGCAATGCGCATCTTGATAACAACTATGAGTTTGACCGCGGTATTCATCTCAAACGCAGCGTGCTCAATAAAGCCGCGTATATGAACATAAACAAGCGTGGCGGCTTTGGCACCTGTGATGAAAAAGTGCTGAAAGGCTATGCCGAGAGATATGCGCCGTTTATTGCGAGGGAAATTGCGCTGATTGATCCCGACGTTATCATCTGCTGCGGTTCTGGGCTTAAGGAACTGGTTGTCAATACAATCGGAGTGCCGGAAGGATGCCGTACGGTGATGCAGGCTTATCACCCGAGTGATTACTATGTAAGCTACTCTTCTAAGCTGAGGAGTATCAAAATAGAAACAAACAAGAACTATGGATGCGTTGAAAATGTGTGAAGTTAAGGATCTTTTCTATAAGGATGGGACTAATCCGATAGAGGGGTATTTGGATAAGGAGAACCCTAGGTCAGATGTTTTGTTCGTATTAAGGGAGCCGCATGCAACGGAGGAAGACACCAAGGAGTTTTGGCTTTATAACATTGTAAACGATCACCGCACCGATGGCAAGCGGTACGTCAACGTGCTGGGCAGGCTTGCTGCTAAGTTGCTGAAAGAACCGATAGGTTCACTTTCGGAAGAAGAACAATTGAATTGCTATAAAGAACTATTAAAAAGGTGTGCCTTTATTAATCTGTATCCTTTCTGCGGCAAAAAAACCAAATCGGAGAATTACTCAAAAACGTTAGGCGAGCTTTACAATGCTGAGCCCAAAGCTGTATCTCTGACCCAAAATGATAAGGGAGAATACAGCAAAATAGTCGCTAACAGGCTAGAGATAATTTATGGGCTCAAGCCTCATTATATTGTAACTGTCTGCGACATCTTTGATGCGTTCAAGGACAAGCTTGGTGCAGCACAGCCAAATGGACTTCTATATAAAGATAAGCATTTTGAAGCTATTGACATGGAAAATGGAACCAAAGTTTTAGCTTTTTATCATCCGAGCTATACAAGAATAGCATATGATTATTTGAAGGCTACCGAGCTTGGGTGGGAGGAGACGCGCTCTTGACGTTCGCCATCTCCGACCTTCACGGCTATCCCGTCGACAAGTTCAAAGCCTTGCTTGACAAGGCAAACTTATCCGATGCGGACACGCTGTACATACTCGGCGACGTCATCGACCGCAACGGCGACGGCGGCGTTTCCCTGCTCCGCTATATCATGGCGCAGCCTAATTTTGAGTTCATACTCGGCAATCATGAGGATATGCTGCTCTCCTGCGATTTCCTATTCGACGAGATCAGCGAGGATTCGATCTCCCACTTCGGCTCCATGCGCATGCATCTTCTCGACGATTACCTTTATAACGGCGGCGGGGTGACGCTTGAAGCCCTGCATAGGCTCTCCAAGGAGGAGCCCCCCGCGATACGCGACATACTGCAGTTCCTGTGCGACGCGCCTCTCATCGGCGCTGATACGGTGAACGGGCGGGATTTCCTGCTCGTCCACGCCGGGTTCGGCAGCTTTGAGAAGGAGAAGAAGCTCTCGGATTACGCCCCGTCCGACCTGCTCTGGGCGAGGCCGACTATGGAGACCGAGTACTTTGACGACATTATCACCGTTTTCGGCCACACGCCCACGCTGTATTTAAGTGACGAACACCGCGGAAAAGTCATAAAGACGCGCACTTGGATCGATATCGATACCGGCTGCTCGCAGGGCTTCCCGCCCGCGCTGCTGCGACTCGAGGATCTTGAAGTGTTTTACGGGGACTGATGCGGCGTTTTTGCCGCATCTTTTCTTGTATTATAGTGTCGGATAAGATATAATGCTCTTGTGAGGTGATAAAATGTACGCGCAGCAGCCGAAAAAGCTTTTGATAGTCAACATACTGGACATACTCCGCAAGTACTCCGACAAGGATCACACGCTGAGCCAGAAGGATATTTCGAGGATACTCCGGGACGAGTACAACATGACGGCCGACCGCAAGGCGATAAGGAAGAACATCATCGGCCTCATGGAGGCGGGCTACGAGATCGAGTATTCCGAGTCCGTCCGCATGGTGCCTAACGCCGTGACGGGCGAGCTTGAGGAGAGCTATATCTGGTCAGACTTCTACCTCGTGCGGGACATCACCGACGCAGAGCTCCGCATGCTGATCGACAGCGTGTTGTTCTCGGGGCACATACCGCACTCTCAGCGAAAGGAACTGGCGAAGAAGCTCGAAAAGCTCTCCAGCCGGCACTTCTCATCCCACATAACGCACGTGAGCACCGCGCCGGACAACCTGCCGGAGAACCCGCAGCTCTTCCTCAATATCGAACTGCTCGGCGAGGCGATAGCCGAGGGGAAGCAGGTCTCCCTTCACTACCTCGAATACGGCACGGACAAGGAGCTGCACAAGAAATGCCGCGAGGACGGCAGCGTGCGCGAGTACGTGCTTAATCCATATCAGCTTGCGGCGAAGGAGGGCAAGTACTATCTCATCTGCAATTACGATAAGTACGACGATATCTCCAATTACCGCGTCGACCGCATAGCGGACGTGAAGATACTGGACGAGCCCGTCAAACCCTTCGAGAGCCTGCCCTGGGCGAGGGAGCGGCGGCTCGACCTCGCGGAGTACATGCGCGAGCATATCTATATGTTTTCGAGTGGAAACGTTCGGGCGAAGTTCCGCATCGTGAAGCCCATGATCTCGGACGTCATCGATATGTTCGGCAAGGAGGTACGCTTCTCGGACGAGACCGACGATACCGTGACCGTCACCGCCACGGTGAACGAGATGTCGATGCTGCAGTTTGCAAGAAGCTTTGCGCCGGACGTGGTGGTGCTGGAACCGAAAAACCTTGCAGAAAAGGTGATGGAAACCGCCGTGAGAACGGTGGAGGTTTATAAAGATATTTGAGGAGGATATAGAAATGGAAAACAACAGTATTAAGCTTAACGAAAAAGCTGAGCAGTTCTTTTTGTATGAGTATTTTGGTATCATTAGAAATCCAATCTATAACGCAAAAGGAGAGATAATAGTTCAGGAAGATAATAACGAATCTGCAGCAACAAAGTGTGCCTACCGAGCATATTTAGATATGTGCAGAACGCTAAACTATAAGGAAGAAAGTGATCCGAACAGATCTTTTTGTATCAAGTGTATTTGTTCAAGGATGGCCAATATTCTTTGCACAAGTGATTCTCTATCGCAAAGAAGAGATAAGGCTTATGAATTATTGACTTGCGATGATCAGGTACAGGAATGTTTCATAGACAAACTTAAACAGCCTAAAGCTTCTGAAGATCCTCCTTATGTTAATAACAATGGGAAGAGGAGCTATAGAAGGTTCTATTATGGTCAAGCCAGCAAGTGGATTAACATGACAATAAAGTATATGTGGTTAATTGGTATTTTAGAGGAGGATAGTGAAGACATCTTCGAGATCCCAATTGACAGTATTGTCATGAAAGCAGCATTTAGAGATTTTCAAATGATGTTCCCGAGAGACAATAAAACGTATAATGTTGCATTCTATCAGTCTGGGGAAATAGATTTCAAAAGATGGAACGACTACTCACCGGACGCGACAATGCCGTGGAGCAAACTAGAACAATTAGAGTATGAGAGTATTCAGTCATCAATAAAAAGCAAGACAAATGATAACCCGATTAATTGGGAATGTGATGCATGGATAGCTCAAGCTGTCCTTGATGAAAAAGAGAAGAATAAGTAATTATTATGATAATTCTCCCCGGCGCTTACACCACAGCAAAAGTCTACACCGACGACATCGAGCCCTCCGCGGAGGGGCAGATTAAGGCGCTTTGCGATCAGCCGTTTGCGGCGGGCTCGAAGATACGCATCATGCCCGACGTTCACACGGGCAAGGGCTGCACCATCGGAACTACCATGACGGTGGGCGAATACGTTGTACCGAACCTCGTCGGCGTCGATATCGGCTGCGGCATGGACGTTGTGCGGCTTGAGGAAAAGCGCATAAACCTCCCCGAGCTCGATTCATTCATCAGGAAGAACATCCCCCACGGGCGCGACGTCAGAGAACGTCCCCACCGCAGCCATGGGCGCATCGATATAGAGGAGCTTCTCTGCTTCAAAAAGGTCGACACACGCCGCGCGAAGGAGAGTGTGGGCACGCTGGGCGGCGGCAACCATTTTATCGAGGTCGACCGCGACGACGAGGGAAACCTCTATCTTGTCATCCATACCGGCAGCCGCAATTTGGGCCTGCAGGTCGCGGAGCATTACCAGAACAAGGCGTACGCGAATATCGGCGGCAGGAAGCAGACCGGGATCCCATTTGAGCTCGCCTATCTGACGGGCGAGGACAGGGACAGCTACCTTCACGACATGGTGCTGATGCAGCGCTTCGCCGCGCTCAATCGCCAAATCATCAAGGAGTGCATACTGGATGCGCTGAAGCTGCACGAGGCGGACTTCTTCACGACAATCCATAATTACATCGACATGGAGCATATGATCCTCCGTAAGGGCGCGGTCTCTGCGCGTGAGGGTGAGCGCCTGCTAATCCCGCTCAACATGCGCGACGGCGCGCTCATCTGCACAGGGCTCGGCAACGACGATTGGAACCAGAGCGCTCCCCACGGCGCGGGGCGGCTCTTCAGCCGCACGCAGGCGGAGAACAGTTTCACACTCTCCGAGTTCAAAAAGAGCATGGACGGCATCTTCACCACCTCCGTCAGTGCCGACACCCTCGACGAATGCCCCATGGCGTATAAGGATCCGCAGACGATAATAAACGCCATAGGCGATACGGTAAAAATCGAGAAACGGATCCGCCCGATCTATAATTTCAAATCGAGCGACCGGTTTTATACGAAAAAGAGAAATTGACATGCCAAAATTCATTCTATACAAAAAGCTTTCCAAGCGTAAACGCCGCGAGCTCGACAAAACTCAACGCGTGACCTAGGGAACTGTGAATCCCGTCACACGCGCGGCGAAGGACAAAAAGGTCTACGACCGCAGGCGTGACAAGCGCATAGAGCGATTCGAAGAGTGATACGATCATCCCCGCCCGGAGCAGACGCTTCGGGTTTTTCTTATGCCCCGTTTTTGACGCATGAGCTATGGTATCTTTATAGTACATCAATGGAAGGGCGATATGATTATGCTCTTCTATCAGTTCACGGGCAAGCTAAAGGAAACGCCTCGGGTCATTGATCCGAGGGAGGCAAAGCAGGAAAAGCGAGCAAAGGCGGCGATGATAAAGGTTAAAACGGAGCAGTACGCGGAAAGCAGGAAGGACGGCGCGTTTCCGTTCGTCTCGCGCATTTCCGAAGACGAGGTCGTTTGCGGAGCGATCTTGACAGACAAGCTTGATTTAGAAAGGATCGCCGCTGATTTCTTTGACGCGGTCGGGCCGGAAGCGGACTACGTCTCGTCGTATGAGATAACCTATCATGCTCAAGGAGTATCCGGACGTAATGAACGTGGGGCAGGTAAGTGAGGTGCTGGGGGTCAGCACCAAGACCTGCTACGCGCTCCTGCGTTCCGGCGCGCTCCAAAGCCTCAAGATCGGACGGGCTTACAAAATCCCGAAGGCGAATCTCATAAGCTATCTTAACATCGGAAAAGGATAAATCAATTGTGCGGCACCCTCGCATTCGAACCCGAATGTATTTATACTGAACATAATAGGCTGACGGCGGGGGTGTCCGCAAAACACGAAAGGAATAAAAATGACATCAGGACACCTCAGCGAAAAGAACGGGTACTATTACGCGGTACTCAGTTACACCGACGCGCTCGGAAAGCGCAAATCAAAATGGATCGCAACCGGTCTTCCAGTGAAGGGAAACAAGAAAAAGGCGGAAGAGTTTCTCAGCATTGAGCGCACGAAATTCGTTCCTCCGGAGCAAATAGTTGAAAATGCCGATATTCTGTTTGCGGATTACATGGAGCAGTGGCTTGAGATAATCAAATGCTCCATTTCCGTCGTAACATATTCTTCGTATTCGACTATGGTAAAGGGCATTATTGCACCGTATTTCCGTGAAAAGGGCATTAAGCTCAAGGATCTCTCCGCTAAGGACATTCAGGATTTTTATCTTGAAAAGCTCAAGTCTGTAAAGGCGAATTCCGTGATCCACTATCATGCTAACATTCACAAGGCGCTCAAACACGCCGTAAAGCTCGACATGATCCAGATCAATCCTGCGGACAAGGTAGAACGACCGAAGAAGAACACTTTTGTTGGCGGCTTCTATGACGCCGAGGAAATGAAATCATTGCTTTCGGCGTCAAAGGGGACAAAGCTTGAGATCCCGATAATGCTGGCAGCATACTATGGTCTTCGAAGGAGTGAGGTACTGGGTCTCAAATGGGATGCTGTGGACTTTGACAAGGGAACGCTCACCATAAAGCATACCCTTACTGGCTGCAGTGTCGACGGCAAGTACATGATCGTAAAGCAGGATCGTACCAAGACAAAATCCAGCCTGCGAACACTGCCTCTTGTCGGTTACGTACGGGAGCGTCTGATCGAACTGATGGCGGAGCAGGATGAGAACCGAAGGCTGTGCGGCAAATCTTACATCAAAGATTATGATGGCTATATCTGCGTAAACGAGATCGGCGATATCATAAAGCCGGGATATGTTACGAACAGCTTTGGGAAGCTGCTTACGGAAAACGGTCTTCGAAAGATTCGCTTCCACGATCTGAGACATTCATGCGCATCGCTGCTGCTCTCGAACGGCATTCCGATGAAGCAGATCCAGGAGTGGCTCGATCACAGTGACTTCTCTACTACAGCTAATATCTACGCATTTGGAGTACAGCTCGAAGCTGATTTCGGCGAATTCGATCTCTAAAAGTCTTTTTGAGTGACCGCCGTTCTCTCCGGGAGAGAACAAAGGCTGCTTCAAAAAGCTAATTGAATACTGGGAAAACAGAGCGTTTTTGTTCTCTCCCTTGATTCCAAAAAATGATTATATTCTGGGCTAAAATGTACAAAATCCGGCGGAAATCGAGCTTTTTTAGTACGACCGTACGAAAAAAGAAAAGCCAGAAAACCTAATGATTTACTGGCTTTTTTGGCGGAGCGGGTGGGATTCGAACCCACGGTAGGTTGCCCTACACCTGATTTCGAGTCAGGACCGTTATGACCACTTCGATACCGCTCCAAGGATTTATCTCAAAATCAGACCTCGGAAAAAGGAGAGAACTGATGGAGAGAACTGGACAAAATATTCAATTATCAAGGCTCAAAAAACCCAATAAAACAAAGGATTTATTGAGGGGAGAGTACCGAATAGCACACCTGATTTCGAGTCAGCCCCGTTATGACCACTTCGATACCACTCCATATACCGTGCTCAAAGACCACAAGATGGATTATATCAGTAAACTCCTTTTTGGGCAAGCCCATTTTTTAATAAATTTGCACTATTGCATCATTTCATCCCCTCGAGTATCTCGATTATGTGCTTTTCCGTTTCGACCATCCCCGGAGAGGATATATGACCCATATTCCGCATCGTCCTTTCGGGTACAGCCGCCAGTATCCCGTGTTCCGCCGCAACGCAAACGCCCTTAAGCGCAAGTCTGCACGCCCAAAACGCCATTTCAACGCCCGTCAGCGCCTTCAAGACGCATCCCGGGTTCCCTCCGTGGCATATCATTCCCGTGACCGACGCCGCCATATTGCTCAGCGCACGGCATAAATCCTCATAGCCTCCGCCGTACAGCACGGTAAGCCCCAGCGCTGCTCCCGTTCCTCCGGCAAGCACGCAGCCGCACGCCGCCGACAGCTTTCCCGAAAACTCCTTAATATACATCGTAACGAGGCACGAGAGGAAAACCGCTCTTAAAGTTTCTTCCTCCGAAAGCCCCTCTGCTTTGCCTGCCGCAAATATCGGCATCATGCACAAAATGCCGTGGCTTCCGCTTCCCGTTATGCTCATCGCCGGCATTGGAACGCCGTTTACTCTCGCCTCTATCGCTCCGCATACCGCATATTTTGCGGCCCTTTCGCCGCCTGCGGCACGATCACTCTCGGTCATTGCGGTAGAAAGCGCCGTCTTTCCCGACTTCTCCCCTGCCCCCAGCAGCGCCGCATCCATCGAATATGCCTCCCTCAAAAACTCAATGTTTTCAAGCGGCACGGTCTTTGCATATTCGTAAAGCTGTTTCAGGGTGTATTGTATTATCGGACTTTCCGCTTTCGAGCCTGCGGTCGCCTTTCGGTCGTCAACCAACGCCTCTCCGTCCCTTGCAAGATACACCAGCTCCGTGTGTCCGCCTCTGATTATCGCCTCCGAGGCGCCGTTATCGGTATGCACCTTAACGCATATATATACTTCGGAGGATATTTCATTCAGCCTTACATCAACGGCTCCTGCCTGTATAAGTGCCTTTGCCCTTTGGCAGTCCTCATCTCCGGCATCCCTCAGCGCCTCCAGCTTCAGCTCCGGCTTTCCTGCTATCGCCCCAAGTGCTGCCGCGGCGGCACAGCCCGTCATATCCGAATTGGGTACGCCGCAGGTAAAGGAATTTTTATATATGCCGGAATTAAGCACTACCTCAATTTTCCGTATCGTACCGCTCACAAGCTTCCTTGCTGAAGCCGCCGCATAGGCTATTGCCCCCGGCTCCGTTACTCCGAGCGAGGGCTTTATATCCTCAAAAACAAGTTCTTCAAGCTTCTTCATTGGTTCGCCGCCGAATAAATCGGCACTTCCTTTCATAATTCGCTGTTTTCCCAAATAAAAACGCCTTTGTCGGGCGTGCCGAAGCAGGCCTTTGGCAAAAGCGTCATATTGTGCGCCTGTTTCGGCGGTGATCATTCAAAGCAGCCTGCAACAAGCTTTATCACGATATCCTGCTGTTCGGCGGTCATTTTGTTATCGCTCGGCAGACAAACTCCCCTGTTGAAAATATCCCTTCCCACGTCAAGGGGGTTTCCGTCCCTGCCGACGGCGCTGCTTCCCTCACCCGCATTCAGCAATCCTTCCCTTGTGACAAAGGGATTCGCCGAATACATGGGCTGCATGTGCATCGGTCTCCATATCGGACGTCCCTCGGCGTTGAACATCGCAAGCGTTTCAAGTATCTCCGTCGGGCAGCTTTTACCGTTTTCCGAAACGTATGAGGCGGTAAGTTCTCCCCTTTCCTGCCTGCACATGGCATCCGGCTCTATCAGCAGGCACGAGAGCCAGAAATTGGGCTCGCTGTTTATTCCATCAAACGGATTCATGGAAACGGGAAGTCCCTTAAAGCCCTCCTTGTATCGCTCATATATCGCCCTTTTGCCGGCAATATGCTCCTCAAGGTGCAGGTACTGACCCCTTACCACGCCCGCAATGACGTTGCTCATGCGATAATTGTAGCCAAGCTCCTCATGCTGATACCACGGTGCGGCCTCCCTCGCCTGCGTTGACCACTTTCTTATTCTTGCAGCGGCAGCACCGTCATCGGTAAGCAAAACGCCGCCCGCCGAGCCGGTGATTATTTTGTTGCCGTTGAACGAAATAACGTTATAATCGCCTATGCTTCCGGTCTGGATCCCCTTGTACGATGCGCCGAACGATTCGGCGGCGTCCTCGATAAGCACTGCATTATGCCTTTTGCAGATTGCCTTTATCTCGTCCATTTTGCCCGGCGTCCCGTAAAGATGCACCGCTACGACCGTTTTTACGTCGGGATACAGCTCGAATGCCTTCTCGAGCGCAACGGGGTCCATATTCCACGTTTCGTACTCGGTATCTATGAATATTGGTTCACAGCCCTCGTATCTGATGGGGTTTGCCGTTGCAACGAACGTCATATCCGAGCAAAATACCCTGTCACCCTTTTTCACTCCGGCGAGACGCACCGCCAAGTGCATCGCCGCAGTTCCGCTGGACAGCGCAACCGCATGACCGCACCCAACCTTTTCGCACATAAGCCTTTCGACGGCCTCGACGTTTGCACCTGCGGTCGAGAACCAGTTTGTATTATATGCCTCGGCAATATACTCAAGCTCCTCGCCGTGAAGCGTCGGTGAAGAGAGCCAAACTCTCTTTTCAAAGGGCTGTATATCTCCGATTTTAGCTTTTGTCTGCTCTTTCATTTTATTGCACCCTGCGTTTCAGCGCAAAACCGTCCTGTCCGTACCTTCACGGCATTATTTACCGCCGTTTTGATACTGCGTAGAAATTTGTACATTGTCAAAAGGCAACGAACGCTTCTCCCATCGGTATAATATATCACCAGCCGGCAAAAAAAGCAATGATTACTCATTTTTTTCATCTAAAAAAACTGCTCCCCCTGCAATCAGGAGAGCAATCCGTTTTACAATTCGTTCATAACCGCCGCATTGTTCCTTCGGTATAAAATCGCCGCTGCTGCGAGCATGATTATGCACTCAAGCCCCTTTGCAATATCGGCATATCGGTGAGGGACGAAAAGTGCGGCAATGCCGAGCACAGCCGAAACCAAAAAGCCCGAAAATCCGCCGAGTGTCGCCGACAGGCTCTGCTTCACTACCGTCTCTTCCCTTTCCCAGTCGAAGCTGTGAAACTTCAAATTCGCCGTGATCCCGAACACCACGGAAAACAGTATTACGCAGGCAGGGATGAATATCAGCCACAAAAGCTCCAAGGCGCTTGGCTTCAATGCGATTGCAAAGGCTGTCTCCGCCACGACATAGAACGGAAGCATAAGAAAAAGATTCAGCAGTATCTTGCTGTCCAGCCAGGTTTTTACGGATATGGGCAGGGACTTTATCACCCAAAACTGTCTGCCCTCCATTGAAATTGCCGTCGAGGTCGTGTTCATCATGCAAAACACCGCCGAAAACACAAACGGCAGAACGCTCCGAACGTCAATATAATCCGAAATCGCATTTTCCAGCGTATCCATGCCAACTATGCACAGCGCAATCGCCATTATCGCACCCAATATCGGACCGATTATCGTATTTGTGACGTAGATGCTTGACGCAAAATAACGCTTTGCTTCCCTGAAGCACATAGCCGAAAGGATACCTCTGCTTTGCATTTTGCCGATTTTGTAATTATGCCTCGCCGTAAAGCTCCGCAGCCGCCAGACGACGGCTTGAAAGCACTTTGCCGCAACGAAAACGGCAAGCACCGCAGCAGCAGCCGAAACGAGTACAAACAACCCCAGCCAAAGCATGTTGCCCTGTATCATCGCCCTGTTCAGCCATACAGCCGGCGGATAGATACTTTGGAATATACCGCCCATATTTTTAGCAAGCTCGGCAAGCATCTCAACAGTAAAGCCGTTCGCTCCTCCGCCCACGGAAACAGATCCGACAACGATACCCACTACAAGCAGCACCAGCAGTACCGACTGCACCATGCTTTTGTTCTTCATGCGCGATGACACCGCCATTATCAGCGTTCCGAGCAGCGTGCAAAGCACCATCGGTATCATCGGTATAAACAGCGTTGCAACTGCGGCTGCGGCATAGAACGCAAAATCCGGTTCTTCGCAGAGCCCGTAAACCGTAATGCCCGGAAGCATTATAATTGCGGACAAAAGCACCCCCTCGGCATAAAGAGCCAAGAAGCGGCTGATAACCACCGAGCGTGATTTTATGGGCAGGGATGCAAGAATGTCATAGCCGTTCTGCCCGAAAATCCTTTGTCCGGCGGTAAAGATCCCAACCGCCGCTATCAAAGCGCTCGCAAAGACCGTCAGGTACGCAGGCACAATTTCCGCCATACCCAGGCTGCACAGCCCATATACAAAGCCGCCCACATAAGAAAATGCCATAATTATCAGTATGATCCATACGGCGGCAAGCAGCCGGTACCGATTTTTAGCCTTTCTGTCTTTCGTATGCCTAAACTTATTTATGCCGAAAAACGAGCGAAGCTCCAACAGCAGCAGCGTGCGAATTTCACGCATTCACGCCCACCTCCATGAATATTGATTCAAGAGAGCTGCCTTCCTTGACTATTTCCTCCATCTTGCCCGATACTACAAGTCTTCCGTCCTTAATTATTGCAACCTTGCTGCAAAGCCGTTCGGCGACCTCCAAAACGTGGGTGGAGAAAAACACGGCGCCGCCGCTTTCACAAAGATCACGCATAAGCCCCTTCAGCACGACCGATGCTTTGGGATCGAGCCCCACAAAGGGCTCATCCAGTACAAGCAGCTTCGGCTCATGTATAAAAGCGGAAATTATCGCCAATTTCTGCTTCATTCCATGGGAATAGGCGGAAATCAGATCCCCGAGAGCTTCGGTTATTTCAAACGCCTCTGCATAGCGTTTTATGCGCTCCCGGCGCACCTTTTCCGGCAAACCGAACACATCGCTCACGAAGTTTAAATACTGTATGCCCGTCAGATACTCAAAAAGGTCGGGATTGTCGGGTATGTATGCCATGCGCCTTTTTGCTCTCAGCGCATCCTCTTTGACATTTATTCCGTCAACGAATATATCTCCGCCCTCAAAGGCGTGTATGCCGCATACCGCCTTTAATGCGGTCGTTTTGCCGGCTCCGTTATGCCCTATAAAGGCGTACAGATCGCCCGGCGCAACATGGAGCGTCAAATCGCTCACGCCCTTGCCCGAGCCCGGGTATTTTTTAGTGAGATTGTTGATTTTAAGCATTTGTCCTTCTCCCAAAAAAGTTTTCGTCGGAAAACGCCCGGCAGTCCGTTTCCGTGTCAAGCGTCCACTATGCAGCGCCGAAAACGGCGAAACAGCCGTACAATCAGCAGCCCGTTCGCACACGGCACTGTTGTAAAACCAGTATATCATGATTGCAAGGCAGTGTAAACGAAGTTGTTCTTTGTGATGGGGCAGACATTGAAAAAAGGAGGGCGGAACAACGCAGCGCAAAGGCTTACTTTTGATTGAACGCCGCCAGCTCCTCAGCCTTCGGGTATCTTTTTGAGTAGAGGTCCGTGACGGCTTTATCCCTGCTTATGATAAGCGTCCACGAGCTGTCGTAGGAAATTTTACATTGCGAAGCAATATTTCACCCGCGAAGCGCATTTCACAAATCCCGTAAGGGATTTATTTCGTTGAAAAGACTGACCAAAAGTAGTATAAGTTGGGGTAAGAACGACCAAAAGTACACCAATTATCCCAACTCAATTGCTTGAATTAAACGTCCGATTAAGGTTTGATCTGCTTGAAACTCAAACTTTAATGAGTGGGAGAAAAATGATGCACCAAGCTGACCTTTAATAAATGCGAGCCCATTTTTCAAAACAAATTCTATATATCCATCCGTATCTGCACCGATATCACAGATGCGAAAAGTACCATTCAAAGAATCGTATGTGCTTTTCAGCTCGTTTAATATGTTGTTATAAAAACGGTCAAATAGAGTAAAGGTATCGTATCCTTTAAAATTCGCATTTTCATAAGATACTCCGAAAGTAATACAGGGGAGCCCGTCAATATATTTATATTGTTGCTCGCTTGGTATAGAGAGCAAGCATAAGCAATTTACTCCGTCGTCCCAAAGAATTAGATCATTCTTTATTGTCATTTTGCATTCTCCTTTGCAGTTCTGCAGGAAGCGATCAAAAGCCTACGAATGTTACCACAAAGCTTTTCGGTGTATTGATATGTAGCCGTATCTATTCTCTTGGTTTCACACATCAATTTTAGCCAGTAACTTGTTTCATTAGATTCTTTCAGAGCGATTTCCAACTTCGCAACAAAGTCTTTCTTGCTCTGTGCATACTGTGCTTCGTGGATATTGGCACCAACGGATGTGCCTGCTCTTGCAAGCTGATCGGTCATGTATGAACTTTTTGGCGCAATTACCCCATCAACAAGATTAACAATAGCAACGGCAAATTCAAAAGATAGATCAAGCAATTTGTTTTCTGACATAAAAGCACCTTCTTTCGTCAAGATTATACCATAAGATGCTGCACTTTTCAATGATATATCGCTGACGCGATATGATATACGGCGTTGCCGTATGATATATTTGCGCTGCAAATATGATATAATATCCGTTCCCTCATATGCCGAAGGCATATATCATCGCTCGTAGAGCGATATCATAGCATCAGCTATATCACCCGTTCTGACAGGAACGGATATCATTGAAAAAAGTCACCTTTGTCAGTAGACAAAGGTGACTTTTTTCATGCGAAAGACTACCTAAAAGGAGCAGAATTGAGGTGGAACTACCCAAAAGTAATGTACCCATCTGCTCGACAAAGTGGAATTTGATTAACAGTAGTAAACCATGTTTACTTCATGGCAATCGTCTTCGTCCACAACATCTGTTTCTTTGAATCCAATTTTTTCATATACATGTTTCGCATGTGCGTTACCCCATATATATGTTGTTGTCATTTCTGACATTTGGTAAGTATCTTTCATAAAACAGATAAATTCACTCAAAGCCGTCGTGCCATAATTTTGATTTTGATATTGGGAATCTATGGCGTAGTTCCATAAGAAATATGCACCTTCATCAAATTTCCGAACCATAGCAAAGCCTATGAGCAACTCGTCTATATAAATATCAAATGCCAATACATTTTCCTTTGTACATGCTATTTCAATCTTTTCCTTCGAAGACAACTGTTTTTCCTGTTCTGGCAGCACAGATATTTTCATTGCCACCGATGGTTGGAATCGCATATCCTTTCTCCTCCAAATTCAAGTTTGTCTAAATGAATTATACCATAATGAAATTCGTTTTTCAATGATATATCGCTGACGCGATATGATATACGGCGTTGCCGTATGATATATTTGCGCTGCAAATATGATATAATATCCGTTCCCTCATATGCCGAAGGCATATATCATCGCTCGTAGAGCGATATCATAGCATCAGCTATATCACCCGTTCTGACAGGAACGGATATCATTGAAAAAAGTCACCTTTGTCAGTAGACAAAAGTGACTTTTTTCATGGCACGTTGCACCAAAAAAGATATTTTGCTTTTTTGCGTTATCGAGGGCATTTTCTCCTTCATAAACCAGGAGTCAAGATGATGACTCGTGGTTTATTTCATTTTTCAGGGAATTTGATAGAATAGTACTGACCTCAAAGAAGGAGCTCAGGAGAATCGGGCTTTGTTGTTGTACTGGCTTCCTCCTCGGTATTATTCGTCAGCTTATTTCGTATATCCAGGAGCATCTCTTGTTCCTGTTTTGAATAAAAATCCTCGAACCCGGCAATTGTAAACCCAGCAGGATCATCCAGCAGAGCCTGTATGACTCCCTCGAAGGAATGCGCATGACCGCTGTATTCCTTTCCGGCAGTGACAGCTACATTGTATGGGTAATAAAGACTCGTCCGAGCATATTCGCTTGCAACATACAGAAGATCACCTTCCTCGGAGTCACGGTCAGGAAAATCAACCCGCCAGGTATCGGTGCCTTTGTCGTAATACGGGCAGAAGGAGGTCTTAGATTCCGAGAGGAGCCGGATGGCTGCCTTATACTTCTCTATACGATTGCGAGCTTTATCATCGATCTCATCCAGACGAGTCAGATCGCTGTTGTGTCGGAGATCAGCCAACTTTACAGTACGAGCGATCTCGTTTTCACTGATTTTAGCCACATACTCCATATAAGGCACGTTCTTGTCATGAGTCATTAAGTCAAGCGCATCAAGCACTTCTTCCGAAAACCCCATTTTTCGAAGATCGTCAATGGTGTAGGACGTATCTTCGATCACATCATGGAGCAGTGCGACAATCGTTGTTTCCTCATTCGGCATCTGCTCTGCCACGTGGAAAGGATGGAAGACATACGGCAGCCCGGATTTATCTGTTTGATTTCTATGTGCCTCAAAGCATAGCTTGATGGCTTTCTTTGTATCGGGGGTATAGATCATATTTGCTCGCCTCGCATAGCTGTTCGTATAATTGAGCACTTCCTCTCTCTTAATTTTATGTATTTCTGGCACAGAAGTCAATCACTCATCCGTCCCCAAAGACTTCGTCGCAGATTCTGTCCAGAATGATTTCATCGGGGTTGTCGAGCTTCGCTTCCAATTGTTCCTTGGTATCAGAAGTATCTTCCTGAACATATAGGAGAGTTTCAAAGGTGCCGGCGTCCATGTTGAATTCTATGACACTTGCGTTTCCGAAGAGTACAGATCCAATCGGCCTCCAATCACCTTTGATACCTTCATAGCAGAAGTCAGTGAATTTGGCTCTTACGCAGCGGCGGTACATTCCATCGTAGCGTAAAATGATCTGACTTACTTCGGCGGCATCGAACTTCATTTTGTAAGGACAATCCCACACATTCAAGTGCTCCCAGGTTTTACCTGGGAGAGTCATCTTTGATGAAGTCAATACTCTAACGGGAGTAAGAATCGCTATCTCCTGATATGCAATCTTGTGCGTAGCCTCGTGATTTCCGCCAAAATACTCTTGTATTGCTTTTGCCGTCTCACTCTGTGGGTCGGCGTTTTTCATGTTGACTGCAACCTTCAGTAAATCATGTCTGCTGCCCACATAGGGTTTGGCGAAAGAGCAAAACGCAGGAGCAGCGGGTTCCCACAAGTTCAACACAAAATGCTGATTTATCCTCTTGACCTCGGCCATTGAACACCTAATTCCTTTTCTGCCATCTTACGGCGGTTATATAGGAGCAGTCCAAGCATACTGTCATATAGATCCCCCGAGCCAGACATGAATACGGCAATATGGTACGCTCTCTTTCTGTATCCTTCAAACAACGGTGTTAGGATGGGGCTCTTCTCGTTTTTGTATTCGGAAGATTCTTTCCGACTCAACCAGATACAAACTGTCTTTTGCTCTCTATGAATGTCAATCTGCATTTTGCACCTCGCAACTAACATAAAAGCTTTGCCTTTGGCGCCCTTTTCCTCCGAGCCGCTCCGTCTCCTATCCTGGCTTTCTGTGCACCCACGGGTTTGACTATCCTACGCGCAATTTCGTGGTCAATTAGCTGTTGATACGCCTCTCCGAGCCGCGACCTGCAGATCTCGACACGGTTGCATTGGCAAAGCCTTATTTGCATTCTGTTGTGATGAAATCGTACAGTGCCTCCGGCTCCGTAAGATCCCATTCTATTGATTCATCTTCGTTCCAGATCTTATAGTCGGGAGCTCCTTCGTAGAGCCACCAATCGATGAAGTCATACTGATCATTGATGGCGTCCTTGAGAACCATCAGAAGAGCTTTCCGATATTTGTTCTCTGTCCCGTATGCGAAATGACCGTTGCCGACTTTCTGTAACGCTCGACCGAATTCGTCATCGATGGATTCTTGTTCTTTGAGCAGGTGGATCGCTGTACAGAAAAGCTCTTTTGAAATAACCGGAGTATCCTTCTGAGCCCTATCCATACCTTTGCGGAGGCGAAGATGTATATCATCCGGGGGAAGACGTCTTTTGTGTTTGCTCTCCAACTCAGCAAGTTTACTCATAAGCTCCCGCTGCATTTTATCTTTGTTATCCATTCAAGTTCACCTCATCAATACAGTGTCCACCAATAATCGAAGAGCCGACGGTAATAGTTGCCTTTTGCAGGAACATCCCTGCATCTGCGAATCCGGAGGCTTGTTTCTCTCTTGATCCACCTCTGGCAGTTGCTGTTCTTAGGATATTTGATGTATTTGCCTGTATGGAGCAGTGTCCTTCCACTGAACCCCCAATCGATATATCCGCGATGCGGAGCATAGCCTCCGTAGTTTATTATCCGAAGCAGGCGGTCTGCTTTTCTGATGCTGGTGCCGCGCCGCAGCCTGCGGCGAGCTTTCTGTCGCTGATGAGCATTTCTCGAATCATTCTCCTGCAGCTCGTCGATCTTCTCGTTTAATGCGGTTTCTGTCATAAACCCTCCTGCTTTGTACAATACGGGTTATAGGCGAGACCCCGTTCCAGGAGCCTCGCTTGGATGAGTAGTATTTACGCTGTTCGTTTTTGCTCTGCTTTTTGAGCGGCGTCATTTTCATTATCGAGCACGACTCCTTTCATCTTTTCTACATTGTCCATGAAGCTGCTGATGTCGGCCTCATAGTTATTTGTGGCCGAGCATGACTGCCCTGTATCCCTCGTCTTTGAGTTGAACGGCCTGCAACTGATACCACTTGATTTCATCCGGGAACCATGCTTTCCATTCCTCAATGAATTCCTCTACCGAATCGAAATCGCCGCAGGCAACTTCTTCCTCTGCGTTGCCGTAATCCTCGATGGGCCCGCATTCCGCGCGAAGCCAGAGCGCCCTTACTCCGTTCTTAGAGACCGGAGCGATCTGCTCGATCAGTTCAAAAAACTCATCAAGCAATTTGTCGCTCTTATCATCGTAGACGCAGCCGTGCATTCCAAAGTGATCATCTCTGCTGAGCCAATGAATGTATTGATCCACTTTGGGCTGAGTTAGCTCACCAGACAATTTCCTTCACCTCCTCAGGGATATCTTCTTCGGAATAAAACACCTTCATATCATCCAGCCGAAGGCATGCAAGCCTTCCGTATGCGGGATGCCGCCCCTGGGATAATGGGTGCGGGAAACCGCTCCCGCAATCGATCCCGATCTTGCCTCCTGACGGAGACCGCCATATCTCAAGCGGATTGTTGTGCTGGTATTCCGATGTCGGTGTATGACCGAAGATGATTATTTTGCCCTCAATATCAGGCTCGTTGTAGTAAATGCGGTTCCATACCGCATATTCTTCCTGGTTATCGTACCTGTACATGTAGTTGTGGTACGCTGCGATGGCGCCGCCATGCACGAGGATATATGGCTGACCGTTAACCTCAATGTCGATATTCAAAGGCAGGCTGTGAAGATAATCGAATATCTCCTTACGGACAGACTTTCGAATGTGTTTTATATACTCGTGCGTGATATCCCCGCCGTTTCGGTACCAAAGTCGCAGAGCATGTGGATACTCGGGATTGTCTTTAGCAAGCCGGTCCAGGGCATTCAACATCATGTATTCGTGATTGCCCAGAAGCATTTGTACGTTGGGCATGCTCATCAGCAAACGGAGTATCCTGATGCCGTCAGGGTACCGATCAATTACATCTCCGAGAACATAGAGGGTGTCCTCCGGCTGCAGATCAATCTGCTCCATGATGGAGTTGAACCGAATGACATTTCCATGGATATCAGACATCACATATACAGGCTTCCAACCGCCATTTGCACGAGCAGAATGCCGCCGCGCTTGATATTCTGGAAGAAGATCTTGATCACGCAGTAGGCAAAAGCAATCAGACACAGAAGGTTGAGAAGGCCGAAGGTCACTTGGGTTGACACGGCAAAACTGCCTTCCAAGACGGATGTGCTTTGCCCTGCAAGATCCAGACTCTGGCCGCCCGCTACCATGCTTGTTAGGTCATGTGCGAAGGTGTTTTGCAGGCTGATGCAGAACTTATACAGTTCAACAGGAACCACGCCGATCAAGCTGCAGGCAAAGAAGCCCTTGAGGATGTTGATGCTTGTGGTTTTGATGTTGGCTCTGCCGTTCTGATACTCTATTGCCACATCAAAAATGGCGACAACCGTTCCAGCAACGAACAGCGACCATCCAAACAGCGTGAAAAGCCTGATAGTAGCCTGTACCCAGGACAAGTCGAAGATTTCGGCGCCCATGTTGCCCATCATGGTAAAGAAGTCAGCGACGGCGCCGTAGATGATCTCATAGAACCATTGGAGGATGGCGTCAAAGATGGTGTTGGCAATCTGTGTGCCGAGATACTCAATGGTATCTCCAATGGCATTGCCGATGCCGGAGAATATATCTCCAAGCCAGTCAAACATAGGTTTTCACCGTCCTTTCCAGAGGGGTTATAAGGTCATTCCCATGTCTTCCTCCTGGTACATGGAAATATAATCGTTCACGGTATCGGCGATCTTCTGATAGGCTGTGGGAGAAGGACGGTAGCTGTACCAATCGGCTTTTCCGTTGTTCTCCCAAACGTGGATTTCCTTTTCAAACGGGTTGTTCTGATACGCAGGATTTCCACCGAGAATATCGCTGAATTTGAAGGTTTCGGCGTCAACTTCGCCATCCGTGCGGTTGATGATCTTCAGCCGCAGCGCGTTGTAGTGATCTCTCGTCCCGGTGTAGACGAACTGCAGTTTAACCCGCAGTTCGTCGTCGATTCTACCGAGGAGCGTCTTACCGCTGTACTTCGCGTCACGGATGACGTCGCTGTTGCCGAACAGTTTTTTGAGTTCCTGCTCGTAGAATGTCATCGCTCTGACTTACAGGATCGACCAGATATACAGAGGCGCGGTCAGAGTGAAGATGAGGCAGGCGAACAGAATGCAGGGCGCAGCGAACTCAAACTGGCCGTGTTTTCTGTACTCGAAATACGAGGTGCCGACCTTGACGAAGAACAGGATGGCAAGGATCATATCGATCACAGGGAAAACCACGTTGTTGACGACGGTCTGCACCTGAGACTTCGCTGCATTCCAGGTGTTCTCAATGGCGCCGGATACGTCGCCGGCCGCAAATGCAGTCACGCTGAACATGGTCATGACCATCACACAGATTGCGAGGTAAAGAATGATCCGAAGAGATTTCTTTTTCATGTGCATTATCCTCCTAATACTTTTTTGATTTCGCTGTCTTTCACAGCGCGGGTTTTGATATTGAGATTTTTGCAGAAGTCGATTTCACGCCGCATTCCTTCGGTGATTTCATCCCCGAAGATCCACAGCTCATCGCAGAACCAAAGCAGGCTCATTCCTGCGGAAAGCCCGATTTCACGCTCGCTTGGGATATCATCGTTTAGGCAGAGGGCATAGAAATGCGGCACCACCGGAGCAGTGCCGCACCTCAATGCGTATTTGGTGTATCTCTTTGCTTTTTCGAGATTACCTTGGATATCCCCGCCTAACGGAGCGCAGATATACACCTTCTTCATCATTGTGAATCCTCTTACTTTTCGCCGTCATCTTTCTTCTTCTTGAAATACATGATGATGCAGGCGATGGCGCCGCCGAGAGCCACGCCGCCGAGCCCGATCCACACGCCGAGATTACTGTTGTCGCCGGTCTGAGGCACATCGGGCGGAGGAGTGATCGTAACGGTCTGATCCTTGTCCTCAATATCCTTATGCGTGGTGATCTCAACGTCCTCACGGTACAGGCTCTCGAATACGACCACCTTGGTGCTGGTGGTGAGATCGTGCGCGTCAAAGGTGAATGTCACCTTGACCTCGCCGTTCCTGTTCTCGGGCGTGAACTTGACTTCAGCGGTGATCGTCTCGCCGTTCACGGTAAAGACCTCGCCGGTCGCCTTGTTCATCAGCGTACCGCGAATGGTGTACTCGGTGCCGGGGATGAGATTGGTATAGGACACCACATCCTCAATCGTCACCTTGCCAGCGGTGGTGATTTCTTTCTTGCCGTCGATGGAAGCAGTGGTTTTGATCTCGGGGACGTATACCTTCACAGACTGACCTTCATCCTCGATGTCGGCATGAACTGCGATCTCAACGTCCTCACGGTAGAGGCTCTCGAAAACAACCACATCTGTCGTTTCAGTAATGACGTAGGAGTTGAAGGTGAAGGACACCTTAACCTCGCCATCTCTGCTCTCGGGCGTGAAAGCGGCTTCCGCAGTCACAGGCTCATCGTTCACAGTCACAGGCTTGCCGGTGGCTTTGTTCATGAGCGTTCCCTTCACAACGTATTCCTTGCCGGGGGTGAGGTTGTGATAGGAAACGGAATCCTCGATGGTGATCTCGCCGCCGATGGTCGTTTCTTTCTTTCCGTCGGCAGAAGCCTCGGTCTTGATTTCGGGGACTGCGACCGTCACGGTCTGATCTTCGTCCTCAATATTCGCATGAACAGTCAGCTCCTTACCATCGCTGTAGAGGCTCTCGAACACGACGATGCTCGTGTCTGTCTTGATGAGCTTGGCATCGAAGGTGAACAGCACCTCCACACTGCCGGATGGAGCTTCGGGAACAAAGGTCACCTCGGAAGTGATCTGCTCTCCGTTCTGGAGGAACGGCTCGCCGGTCGCCTTATCCATAAGGATGCCCTTGACGGTGTACTCCTTGCCGGGGACAAGGTGCTTGTACTCGACCGTATCGGTGAGCGTGAACACCTCGGTGGCGCAGACTTCCTTCTCATCGTCGATGGCGGCAGTCGTGCCGATCTCGGGGATCAGATCGTTCACTACGGTAATCTCGACCACGTCGCCGTCCTTATTCACGGTCACGGCATAGACAGTCTCGTTTTCGAGATAGCCAGCCGCAGGACGCAGCTCGCGCACGGTATAGCTGCCGTACACCACGTTCTCAAAGGTGAAGACGCCGTCCTCGCCGGACTCAGCGGTAAGGAATGCATTGTTCTCGGTAAAGCTGGTTTCGTCCGCACGGAAGAGACCGAACAGAGCGCCGGAGATCTTGTCGCCGGTTTCACGGTTGACCTTATAGCCCTTGATCGTGCCGTAGATCAGCTCATTGGGAATGTCTTTGCCGTCGTTCACGGTGATGTGGACGGTGGCGACTTTCTGACCGGCATACTCGAATACCACGGGGTATTCCTTATCAGACAGGATATAATGGCTGTCGGTGCTGATTTCCTTGACATAGGTCTTGGCGCCAACGGGAAGATCCGTGGTAAATGCCGCATGCTCGTTTTCATCACAGGCGACCACCTCGAGCACCCAGCCAGCGGGAATGCTGCTGCCGTCAGCCGCAACGATTTCCTCTGCGGCGAACAGGCCGAAGTTGACAGAGGTGATTTCGCCGTTATTGCCAACGCCGAAGATCTCGTTCTGCTCCATGACCTTGTACAGGTCGATCTCGACCTTCTGACGCTCGTTGTAGAAACCGGTGGAAGTCTCGGTAATCTCGACCTCCTGGCCTGCATAGGTCAGCTCGACGGTCTGAACGGTGGGATTGAGGAGCATGCCATAGGGAGCCTTTGTCTCAACGACATGGAACCTGCCCAGGAACAGCGGCTCAGTCACAGCCTTGCCGTCCTCTTTAGTAACGAGAACTGCCACAACCTCATCCTTGCTGTAGCGCAGGGTACCATCCAGCGTGTAGATATCCTCGGCTGCGGTCACGGTGTACTCGGCACCGGCCAGACCGCCGACCTCATAAACAAGGCGCTTGCTGTCCTTGGTGTCAATGACGGAGGCGAGATACTCGCCGGTCTTTTCCACGGTGATAACGCCCATCTGAGGCGCGTTCTCCTTGGTTACGACGACCACGGTCACGGCATTTTCCTCGCTGGAGTTTTCCTCGGTGATGTCGAAATACACGGGATCGCTGTTGAGGACGTATCCGTAAGGAGCCGACACCTCGACCAGCGAATAGCCCCTGCCGTATTCCAACTTCTCGGGGGTGATCAGCATACCGTCGCCGTCCGTGTAGAAGGTATCAATGGTAGTGACGGTGGGATAGGTGAAGGTCATCTGAATCTGATTGCCGGAGGGATCATAGATGTGGAAGCCAATGCCGGAGCACGGGATGGTGTTGCCGGTCGTGCTGTCGATCTTGACCACCTTCACATAGGAATAGAAGTTTGCGTTGTTGATCAGATAACGATAGGTTTCACCGTTCTCGCTGACGAACACGTCGAAGGGCTTGAGCAGCTCGCGGCCTTCCCATCCCTTGATCTGCTGGACGGTATATCTGCCGTAGGGCAGATCCTTCGTCTGAGCAAAGCCATTCTCGTCACAGATCAGATAATCGCGCTCGGAGTCCTTTGCGTTGTCATAGGAGCCTGCGCTCTTGAGATAGACAGCAAACTCTGCGCCTGCCTCGGGAGTCTCGATCTGCGTCTCGCCGTCATCGGTGTGTTTGATGATGGCGATATTGCCTTTCTTGACCTGCTCGTACTGCGTCATAGCTTCGCTGTTGTACTCTGCGGTGTAGTTCTTGGGACTGACGCCGATCTGCTCATTGCCGGGGGTAACGAGGTAGCCCTCGCTGCTGTCCAGCTCTCTGATCGACCAATCCGTGCCGCAGACATAATACTTGGTGGTAAACTTGCCATCCGCATTGGTGACGTAGGTGTCAATCAGCTCGTCGCCCTTGTAGATGCCATACTTGGCGCCAGCCAGATTCGCATCACCCTGGGCGGAGCCGGTTTCCACGTCCTGCTTGGTAACGGTCAGATTCCATTTCTTGAGCACGTTATCGAAGCTCTTGTTGGTCACCTTGTTCCACTCAATTGCTGCCGTCTGATCGTCGGGGACAACATAGCGGATCGGGGTGTCAACTTCCTCCAAGGTATAGCCGGTACCGATCAGAATGTCATTGAAGCTCGCAACGCCGCTGGCGTCGGTCACGGCATACTCATCCACGGGGATGCCGCTGTAGGAAGTGCCGTAGAGGTGGAACTTCAGACCTTCGTTAAGCCCGTCCTCCGCGGTCTTGGTGACTTTGAGGTCGCCGCGCTTGAGCTCGTTGTCGAAGCTCTTGTTCGTGACCTTGTTCCATTCAATGACCGCCGTCTGATTGTCGGGAACGATATAACGGTCGGGAGTGCCGACTTCCTCGAGAGTGTAGCCGGTACCGATCAGCACATCGTCAAATACAGCCACACCGGTGGCGTTGGTAACGGCATATTCGTCCACAGGCAGTCCGCAATAGGAGGTGCCGTACAGATGGAATTTCACGCCCTCGACCAGCCCGTCTTCGGCGGTCTTAGTGACTTTGAGATCACCGCGGCGCAGGGTGTTGTTGAAAGTTACGGTAGAGGTCTTGCCGCTGACGATGGTGACAGTCTGTGCCGCCTGCGTCTCATACCTGTCATCGGGAAGCTCCGTCACGGTATAGGTGCCGGGGAGCAGGTCAAGATCGACCGTTCCGTTCTTGCCGGTCGTAACCGTCTCATTGACGCCGTTGCCGGTGATCGTAAACTTGATACCCTCGACCTTGCCGTCCTCGCTGGTTTTCACGATGTGACCGACGCCCTTGGTTTCCGTGTTCAGCTTGAAATAGAAATACACGGGATCTTCCGCGCCGGAGGCCATCGTCTGCTTGCCGGGGCAGCCCCAAATGAGCATCTTGCCCATGCCGAGGTTGGTTTTCTTCTGTGCGGAGATCGTCACGGCGTTGGAAATCATGTTCTTGCTTGTGAAGGTATACTGATTCCCGCTGCGGGTGACGGTAATGCCGCTGGCAGAGAAATTGATATCGGCGAGAGTATTGTTGGTGTCCGTCAGCGTAATGCTGTAGTTGTCATTCGCCTGATCGTATTTCATCGTGTAGGTCTGCGCATTGCTCTGATTGCGGGAGGAGAAGCTCGGCACAACATAGTGCTTGGACATCTGCTCCAGGATCCAGTTGTAGCATTTCTCGGCAGGTCTGCCCTTGATGGTATGATTGTACATGTCCGCATCGATGCCGTTGTTTGAAGCAATCGACGTCGGGCTGGTACGGAGCTGCTGCTGATATTCCCAAATGATGCACTGCGTTGCAAACGCAAAATCATCATTGTTCGTTCCGGCAACGGGGGTTGTCATGCCCTCGTGATAACCGTACATCAGCGCCATCATGATTCCGAACTGTGCAGTAACGGGCAGATTCTGAAAATACTTGCTGTTTTTGCCGCTGGTGGAATTGTAGGTGTCACTGTAATCGAAGGTTACACCGCCCTCAATGCAGTACACATGATGATAATATCCTGATTCATCGATCATCATATATTTGTACTTTGCGTTGCCGGAGGCATAGCTTTTAACATAATAGGAGCCGTCATCGTTATAGAAGATGGCCGTGGTTGTCGGTTTGCTGTAGAACATTTCTCCATCAGAACCGACATAATGATCTCCATACGTGGAGGTACACTTCGTGCCTTCCTCAACAGACCATGCAAATGCGGTTGTGGGGAGCATCGCAACGATCATGAGAACGGCCAGAAGCGCCGAGAGCAGTCTCGTGCTCTTGGATTTGAAAATAGCATTCATCTCGTATTTCATTCCTTTCGTTTTGATAAAGAAAAAGCCCTCCGCTTTTCAGCAGAGGACTTCGTCCCATATTTGGTTGTCGTTATGCGAATACGAAGTAGATGGCGTATGATCCGCCGCCTCGTGATTCACAGCAGATGTTGAACTCTGTGATTTCGTCCATACCATAGGCGCTGAGATTGGCGACCGTGTGGAATCGGATATACTGTTCCAGAGCCGACCTTAGTGAGCTGCCCTGGTTGGATTCCGATGCCGTCACCGGATTCCACCATGTAGCGTTCTGAGGAGTCAGCGAGGTGTTCAGCGTATAGCCCATGCTCTGTCCGATAGCAATGCAGTCGGCTCGGATCGCATTGATATCGAACTCATAATCGTATGCGGTCTTTGGCTGCGTTTCTGCGGGAGGCTCTGTTTCCACCGGCGCAGGAGGCTCAGCCGGTGCGGGAGGCTCCGTTGGAGCAGGCGGTTCGGTCGGTGCAGGCTCTGTTGGAGCTGGAGGCTCAGCAGGCTTGGGCTGTTCCGTTTCTTTCGGAGGCTCAGTCGGCTTTGCCGGTTCGGGCTGTGATTCCACAGGCTTTTCCGATTCCGTTGGCTGGCTCTGATCGCTTGACCTCGGCGTTTCTGCGGACTCGTCCTGCTTATACGGTTCTGTCTGCTTCGGTGGTTCCGATTCTCTTGTGGGATCGGTTTCCGGCGCCTCGCTTGTCTGCGGTGCTTCCGTTGAAGCTGGCTGCGCAGGCATTTCTTTTTCTGCCGTTTCCGCAGTCAGAGTCACAGTCTGCGTATCTGCAGAAGGCTCTGTTACGGCTTCCGAGCTGATTGTAACTTCATCGTCATCGTGGAGCATCTGCGCAGTGTTGTCTGCGGCGCATCCCGTGATTGAGATTAGGAGCGCACAGGCGATTGCTGTGGTTAGGAGTTTTGTTTTCATAGTAGTATCACCTCTTAACCACAAGAATACGGATAGAACGCAGGAAGTCCAGCGAGAATCGGAAAAATTACCGAAATCTACATACTCTGCCCGAAGGCGGGGGCATCCTCGTCCTGCTCGTCGAGATCCTCGCCTTCATCAAGATCCTCATTCTCGGACTCAACCTCATCGAGCTTCTGGTCATAGGCTTCCAGCACCTTGCTGTTCAGCTCGGTGCGGGCATCTGCGGTGATGGGATGGAAGATGTCCGAATACTCAGTCTTGCCGTCCTTCTGGAAAGAGTTCTGGGGCATCTGCACGAACAGTCCCTTCTGCGAATCGATGACGCGCAGACCGTGAATGGCAAAGGCACCGCCGATGTTGACACTGGCGATGGCCTTGACCTTCGAGTTCTCATAGTCTACGAGGCGGTCGATCCGAGCCGAAATGTTCGGAGTGCTGCGCTTCTGCTGTTTCGCAGGAGCCTTGCTGTTGGTTTTCTTGGTTGCCATGATTGGTTCCTCCTTCTTTACATGGGATAGATCATGAAGCCCATATCGGCTTCCACTTCTTCGAGACTGATGTCCTCCGGTTCAGCAAACCGAGCCATATATCTCGTCACCTCCTCGTCAGTGAGACTTCTGAATGATTCGCCGGAATCGCCGCATACGAAGAAGGGGCCGGCCATGATGGATGAACCGTCGCCGATCCTGCGATTGCCATCCATGCCCCGGAGCTTCGATTCCTCATTGCCTACAAGACAGGTACCGTCATCGTTGTCAATCGGTTCGATCAAGCCATCACCAACCGCTTTCTGCTCCGCTTCAAGCGTATGGGCGACGTCGGCGATATAGGGAGCCTTATGCGGTTCGACATAGACGACACGCATGAGGTTGTCCGGCTTTTGAGTCTGCGACTCGTCAAATGCAATGGGCTGAAACCCGATGCTGTCGCAGAAAAAAGCACCGTTGTCGTTCACCACCACGTCTGAGACGGACAGTGAGTGACCGCGGTGCAAAGGATGTCCTACTGTATTGAATCTTTGATAGATCTGTTCCAGGTCTGTCTCGTCGATTTCGGCGCTGAACACCTCGTCGTAAATGGAGGGGTCAACGGCGGAGGAGCCTTGATAGCGTTCCAGCAGATCGAGACCTTCGAACTTGACACGGTTGACATCCCGCTTGGAGTTGATCTGATAGATTTTCGTTCTCATCCTACATACCTCCCATCGTGATTCCTTCGGATTCATCCTCGTCGGGAGGCTCAAGCTCGGCGAGCTTCTCCGCAGCCCATTCGGGGATGCACTCGTCCTTGATCACGCCGAGAAAGTCGCTTCGGTTGAAGCTCGTATTCTCACCGTCCTTGAGGAACTTGCCGAAAACCTTTCGACCGGAGGCGGTCGGACTGCAGCCGAAGCCGCTCTCGGCATAGAAAAGCTGGTAATCAGACGCCTTGAATTCGTCCTTCAAAACGGACGGCTTGAGGATCAGCAGCTTTCCGGCATAGTCGTTATCTTCGGAGCAGTGAGAGGCATCGAACAGGCCGAGCTTCTGCCATGCCTCCCGAGTCTGATTGATAAAGAGATCCGTCAGTCCGGGGTGAGACTCTACGCAGAAGTGCCAGCGCACGTCATCGCTCGGGATGAAGAAGCCCTTTGCCCATCGCTTGTTATCCTGGGAGAAGCGGCCATCGTGAGCCTTCTCCTGCAGGGTATTTGCCAGCACCCAATTCACACGGTCGAAGCCGTAACGGTCGATGATGTCCTTTGTACCGTTCTCGAGGATGTTGTCGTGGTAATGGTCAGCGATGGATCGCTCAATGGCCCTGGCGCAGTCGCAGTTTTCTCTGTAGCTGTCTCGCCAATCCTGCACCTCATTGTGGGCGATGGCATCCTGCAGCGACCAGCGGTAAAGAAGCTTATGATCTGCCATAGAGACCACTTCCTTGCACACGATCCCATTTCAGCTTGAGATGGGCGAAGGCAGCCTTCTGCTGCTCGTCGGAGAGACTGTTGAGGAAGTCAAAGAGCGTAATCGTGTCTTCGGCATCCTTCCTCTGCGGTTTTTCTGCCGCACAGTTGTCGCAGATCTTCTCTCGCTTGACGATCACGGTTCTGCCGTCCGGTGCCTCCGTGAAGGAGAGAACGTCGTTGTAGGAGAATCCGACGCGCTGGCGGATCTCGAAGGGGATGGTAATGCGTCCACGCTTACCAAGAATTCGGAACATCTGAGCCATATTAGAACACCTCGCTTTCATCACAGCAATTATTACAGGGGCAGACGGCACACTCGCCGGTGCAGTCGAGCAGGAGCATGGGACAGCCTTCGCAGTTGCCATCACAGACGAAGTTCATGTCCTCGGGAGAGATTTTCTCCATTGTGACTTTTCCTTTCTCAACGGTGAACTGCAGGGGATCTCCGATCTCAATGCCTGCGTCCACAAGCGCCTCATACGGCACGGGAACCAGCGCAAAGAGGGGCGGCTGGCTTTTCATCTGATTTTGCATGATATAATGCTCTCCTTTAATATTTTTTCGTAGTCGTAGTTCTCGTCGCCGTAGATGTCGAACAGCGTGAGCTGCTTGGGTTTTGCGTTTTCGCGCTCGTAGTAATCGTAGTTGGCAATGAGAAGCTCCTTGAATTCCTTTCCGGCTTCATACCGCTGTGCCATCGAATGGGTGCGGGAGAAGTCGAAGAGGCTGAACCCGTCATACAGTTCACGGATCTCGGGGCAGTCGTTGTAGGACAGAAGGAACTTGCCTTTGATCCTTCCGAGAGTTTCTCTGAGCCTGACATGGTCATCCCAGCCGAAGCCCACCTCGTACATGTCTTCCGTTGAAAAGTAAGGCGGATCGGCATAAAAGAAAGCGTCGGGACGGTCATAGTGGCGGATCAGCGTCTCGAAGTCCTGGTTCTCGATGACCACGTTTGCCATGCGGTCTTCCAGCTCCTGAATCAGCCCGAACAGTTTTCTGATGTCAAAGGGCTGTGAGGCAAAGGATTTTCCGCTACTGGAGTAGCTGTTGCGGAGAAGCTTCAGGAACATGGCCGCTCTGCGCACATCGTGATCTTCGGTAATGCGCAGGCGAATTTCCTTCAGCTCCGCAGCCTCGGGAGGGGGAAGCATGATCTCCGTGAGCATCAGTTCCTCCGTCAAGAACCTGTCATCGAATGTCTCATGATCGAAGAACTTGCGGATCGCAATGAAGTCCTCTCTGGAGTTGAGATTGCAGAAGCCAAGCTCACGGATCGTCGCCATCGTCCGTTCCTTCATACATCGGAACAGGTTGACCAGGTTGCGGTCAAAGTCGTTGTACACTTCGAAGGCATCAATGGTCGGCTTGCCGAGAAGGACGCTGCCGCTGCCGCCGAACACATCGATAAAGCGTCCGTAGTGCAGCGGGAACAGAGCGTAGAGAATGTGCAGGATCGAAGTCTTGTTTCCTACACGTGATACAGGGGTTTTAATGTTGATCACCTCGCTTTTCACGAGGTACCAACCGCGCCATAAACGAAAAAAGACGGTACCAATCGTTATGGGGCGATTGATACCGTCTTCGGAATTACTTGTTATTCAGTTGTGAGCGGAGCTTTCGAAGCTCGGCTTCATATTCATTGATGCGGTTGATCTGCAGGCAGCACAGCACCAGGGTTGTCACAATCCCGCCGATGAAGAGCCCAACGAGGAACCAAAGGAACTCGGTCATGACATCACCATTCCTTCCTCATCATCGGGGAGCCATGCGTTGTCCATCGCATCCTGACCGAGTCCGCGGAGAAGATTATTGAAGTCCTCCGCGTCCTCGCAGTTTCGGATGCCGTATTCCGCGCAGGCGTTCAAGACATCCTGCGCCTGATCATCGGGCAGATCGGACATCATGAAGTCATTGGGGGCGAGCCATGCTTTGCCTTGCTCCCAGCAGACGCAGAGCGAGGTCGGAAATCCGAGCGTCTGATCGCACTGGAAGTCCGGAGACACGTGGATCATCAGCGTATCCTCATCCTCGATGATGCGGTCAACAGCTTTTTTGAATTCATCGTATTTCATAGTGTTTCCTTCCTTCATCTGATTTTTCGGGTGGAGCTCGTCATCCAGTGCCAGGCTGACGAACTCTGCCATAGTCATGCTGTGATCCCGCAGGTACTGACTGACCTCTGCATGGAGGTCGGCGTCGATCCGCACGGTGATTCCTTTCTTTTCGCCGTTAGGCATTGTCCTGGCTCCTTTCCAAATAGTTTCTGAGAGCGGTTTCTACGATTTCCTCCACGGGAAGCTCCGTTTCAGAGGCGTACTGCAGAAGCGGTTCGGTAAGCTGGGGCGGGATTTCGATTTCAAATCTTTCTCCCATAGGCACCTCACATTCCCATGACGGGGCCGCTCTCGTCCTCGTCGATATCTTCTGCCTGTTCCTCGGCAAGTTCCTCATCCGTCAGCTTACGGAAGGAGTCTTCGCCGGGGACAACGCCAAGGCTCCTGCCATTGTCGAAATCGCAATGCAGGGTGCCGATGTCATCCACGACTCTGACCGTTCCTCTCGTGCCGCTCTCCACGGGGTTCGGATCGTTTTCCATGCCGAGAAGCATAATCCTCGTTCCGGGGGGATAGGCTTCCTTGTATCGCTGTGCCTGTCTGTGCAGGCGATCACATTCATTCATGTCGGGTACCTCCTTGTTCTGTTCTGACATGTTCTGTTCGCTGTCGTAGAGTTCCATTTCATAGAGAACGCTGCCATCGTTCTTCCTTGTGTTGAGCACTTGGACGGTAGACTCCGTGAAGTGGTAAGCTTCTGCCTTGTTGAAGGGTGACCAAAAGCCCATTCCATGATTGCAGGTCGACCATTTATGATCCGGCTGATCCTTGATCTTGGAGTAGAAGCCGTTGGTCTGCACCTTCGTCACCACACGGGTGAGGCCGACGATATCGGGATGGTATTGGTGCGCCGTTGCCACCAGCTCGGTTCCGAGCCTGATATGCCGCTTGAGATCTGCAAGATTCTTGATCTGGAGCGGCTTGCGGTCTTTCTTTTCTGCTGTCATAGCTCCAGCTCCACTCCGTACAGTTCGTCCGGCGACCATTGGATGGTGAAGTCCGCGTCCTCGATGTTGTCGCAGTGGTCATGCAAAAAGTCTTCGTCCGCATCCGCTCGCATCTTGAAATACGCCACTTCCTCGGGCGTTGCCTTGAAGGTTTCTCCTTCACCATAGAGGTAGGCTTCCACATGGACGCTGACTTCCTGTTCGGAATCCAGCTCATCCATGAAGTTCTCATAGGCAGTCCAGCCCTCGAGATCGTCGGCGTCCCTCGGAACACCGGCAGCGAGAAACTCTACCTGATTGTTGTCTGCGGTAAGCGTTACCGCCGAAAAGAGCACAGCCATATATCACATCCCTCCCATCGTCATGCCCTGATTATCTATATACTCATCCAACTCGTCACGAGTCATGATGGAATAGTTGTCGCCGCTGTTCCAGAAGGAGACGTACAAATCGCTGTCCTCGGTGTCAATCGGCTGCTGCTCGAAGTGCTCTCCGTAGCCGTCCGAATTCTGTCCGCTGATCCAGTCAGTGAGGATTTCGGTTTCAGCATCGGTGAGTTCTTCCTTGAGGCTGCACTCGATCCTGCCGAAGAGCCGTCCACGGTAGGTTTCCACACCCCATTTGGCTGATACGAGTTTTGCCTTAACGCCATCATCCTCGTCGAAAAACTCAGCCATGTCCATTTCATCATCGGCAGTATCGGCTTCCAGGGCATTTTCGACCGCCCACGCATAGCTCTTGAGAAAACGACCGTCGACGGGAGAACTGAAGCCCTCGTCATCGGTTACCTCTCCGACGAGGGGACAGTAGAACACGGTCTTGACCGGCCCGGAGTCATAGAGCATCTGCTTGATGGCGTCTGTGACCTCCTGCATGGAGCCGTACTGATCGTGAAGCAGATTCTGTTCGAGTTTAGACCGGAAGTCTGCCTTGGCGTTGTCCACCATGAAAGCCAGCAGATTGGCGTCTGCCAGCGAGTTCTGCTCGTTGAGCGTCAAGAGGAGGTGCTTTCCGACCTCGTCCTTGGAATACAGCTTTACGCGCACGACATCGCCTTCCTCATCGGAAAGAGTGATCTGATACGGGGACTTTCTGATGCCAACCGACTGGAGCTTTTCGTACACGTCGTAGATGCTTCGGGGGAAGTCCAGCACGAGTGTGCCGCCGTCTTTGCTTTCGATCACTGCATTGATTATCATGCTCACATACCTCCCATATCCATGCCCTCGTCCTCGGACTCAAGTTCTTCGAGAAACTCATCGAGGGATCTGTCGCTGTCAAAATAGACGAAGCCGCCGTTCACAAACTGTCCGTCGTGTTCCTCGGCGAAATACTCTCCGAAGCCGGAGAAGTCGAAGTATTCCTCCATTTCGATGTTCATCTCGTATTCTTCCACATTGTCCACGAGGAAATGGCCGACGTCGGATTCGCTCTTTGCGTCGGGAATAAAGGCAAACTCGCCAAGATGCTCTGCGACGGCTGCGATGTTAGCTGCGCTCTTTACATCGGCGAGCTCGACGGCGGCAGTCAGCTTGCTCCAATTCATATCGCCGGTGTCAAGCGAGCGGAGCATTTTGTTCGCCTCATACAGCCCTTCACTGCGGATGATGCCTTCAATGCGTTCTTCCCAGGCGTCATCCTCTCCTTGGTTAAGGCAGAACTTGATTTCACAGTCGCTGTCAGAAGGAGCGCCGAGACGGGCAAGCGCCTTCTGGATTGCAAGTTCTTCACCGGGGAGCAGGAGCAACTCGGTACGGCCGTTATAGCTGACCTCTGCGCTGGCAAGGGTATTCTCATAGTAGTATTCGGGGAAGGTCTGACCGTCGTATACCTCGGTCAGCTCGTCGAAGGGATTGTAGATGAGCAAACCTTTTGCGGTGATCTGCGCCAGCCCTCGGTCGATGAGATCCTTGCCGATGGCAGCGTATTTCGGATCATCCTCGTCATGGGCGGGAACGGCGCCTTCCGTATTCATCACATACTCTCTGCCGATCTTTCCATAGTTGCTGACATCCTTGCACAGCGTGAAGTGGTCGAGGTTGAAAGTCAGATTGATGAGATCCTTCTCGGTGGGGTTTTCCAGCTTGGTGATGCCGATAAGAAACTGATCGTATTCGTGGTAGTCGAAGCTCTCCATCCTCCTGGCGAGGTAGTTCAGCTCGTCCAGATTGGCGAAGCGGTCTTTCAGCATGGAGAATTCTTCCGGCCAGTAGACCTCTGTCACGAATGCTGACTCCGGGGCATCCTTGCCCTCAATGGCATGGATCTCACCAAGCTTTGCAAACAGTTCACTCTCGCTGATAGGGAAGCGGATGTCGATTTCGTGATCGGCATTCTTGATTCTGATTTTGATCATGGTGCTCATTCCTTTCATAGAAAATAAAAAAGGGCTGACTTCATAGAATTACTTCTACAAAGTCAGCCCATAGATTACGGTGTTATTAAGTTAAGTGAGGTTTGCCCCAAAATGTAGGGCAAACCTCTTTTCTGAACAAGTGGGGGAAGACCTCTTAGAAAAAATTTTCTGCGAAAACGAAAAAAAGGCGGCTTTCGGAAGAAAAATCCTCTCGAAAGTCGCCTGAAATAGTGGGGGTCGGTAGTTCAAGTCCTCTCAACAAAGAAAAATATCTTTTTGTTTGCACTTGAAAATCGGAGTACGAAAAAGCCCAGAAACCGTTGTGGTTTCTGGGTTTTCCGGTGCAATATCTTTTTTGGCTGCACAACATGGTGGATGGGGATGGATTCGAACCATCGAAGTCTGTGACGGCAGATTTACAGTCTGCTCCCTTTGGCCGCTCGGGAACCCATCCGGATATTATTCCATAGAGCTATAGAATATGGTGCGGGAAACAGGACTTGAACCTGCACGATGTCGCCACCATACGGACCTGAACCGTACGCGTCTGCCAATTCCGCCATTCCCGCAGAAATAAAAAGATGGTGGATGGGGATGGATTCGAACCATCGAAGTCTGTGACGGCAGATTTACAGT
>SAMEA3663207__coassemble_40_pt1 | contig 79935 bp, 76 predicted proteins | sample SAMEA3663207__metabat2_low_PE_015 | metagenome-assembled genome bin SAMEA3663207 (sample SAMEA3663207) | pig gut metagenome | biome: pig gut; feature: pig-associated habitat; material: faeces | place: China | collected 2013 | reverse complement strand
CTGCGGGTCCCTCAACGCTGTCACCATGCTCAACCTCATAGGTTGCGATGATGTCGCCGGTGAGGTCGTCGATGAAGTTGACGGTGTGGTAAATCACTTCATACATTGCATAGCAATCCATGTCGCAGGTTACGTTTTCGAGGGTTGCATTTTCGTCCTCGACACCGTTGACCTCTATTCTCCAGCCGGTGAACTCATAGCCGCTGTGTTCGGGTGCTTCGGGTGCTTCGATACCGTCGCCGTGTGCTACCTCGAAGCTTTCGATCATGTTGCCGGTGAGGTCGTCAATGAAGTTTACGGTATAGTAGATCACTTCATAGGTTGCATAGCAATCCATGTTGCAGGTTACGTTTTCGAGGGTTGCGTTTTCGTCCTCGACACCGTTGACCTCTATTCTCCAGCCGGTGAACTCATAGCCCTCGTGCTCGGGTGCTTCGGGTGCTTCGACGCTGCCGCCGTGATCGACCTCGAAGGATTCGATGATATCGCCGGTGAGCTCATCAATGAAGTTTACGGTATAAGCATTATGCTCATAAACTATCTCGGAGCGGTTCCTTACACGGAGCCTCGGAATGAATACTTCCTCTGCGCTTGCGGTATCAACGGTCACGGAACCGATACCGATCGCGCTTACGCTGTCGCCAACCCTGATTTCATCAAGTCCGTCGTAGTTGGGCATGATGTAACCGTCGATAAATACCCTTGCCAAGCCGGTTTCATCCTCGACCATTATGGTCTCGATTGCGCCGTCGGAGCTGAGACCGATTTCGGCAACGGTACCGCTTACCTGCATAAGCATACCGGTATTCTCGGGCGCCATCGCCTGCTCTGCCGTTACTGTAAGCGGATCAACGGGATTAAGCTCCTCATCGATAACCATTATCTCGGAAACGATGAGCTCACGCTCGCCGTTGTAGAATCCAACGGTTCCCTTTACCCTGACCTTCTGACCGATCTGGAAGTCTCCGTCAACGGGGAACAGGTTGATACCGCCGGTTTCGTCCTGAATGTAGATACAGTCAAAGAATGCGGTATCCTGATCAAAGCCGGAAGCATTGCTCGTTACAATACCCTCCACCTTGAACCTGTCGCCTTCCTCGGCCTCGTTGACCTCGGCAATGGGGGTCACGGGAGTAAGGGCGTTGATTATGTTCATGACGATCTGGTAGTTACTGTTCTGCAGGGTTCCTGCGTTTTCAACCTCTACCTTTACCTCGAAGGTGGAGAAGAAGGTTACGCCGGAAAGGAGCAGCCAGCCGCCGCCGGAAAGTTCCTCGGAAGCCATAACAACGACTTCGTCATAGGGCTTGACAACAGGGTCGGTCTCGTACACGGGAACATAGGCGGAGCCGCTGAATACGCCCTCATACCTCGTTGCCCACGTGGTCTCATAGCCCCTGATTATCTCGGTGGCATTTTCACCAAGCTGTATCGCACCGCCGTTGTAGCAGCTGAACGAATTGTTGGTGGTTTCAAGCACGCCCTCTACGAACCAGGAATCATAGTTGTAGTTGTATTCCTCGGTGAAGTAGAGCCTGTATGCTTCGTTTTCCTTCTCTACATTGTCAACAACGATGCTCTCGAGCATACGGCTTTCTGCGCCGATAGCTTCAAGTATGCCGTTGGTTATGATGTCGGCATGCTGAGGATCGTTTGCAACCGATGCGTTGGGATTGCCGCGGTCGGACTTGGAGCAGATGATTATGTTGCCGCCATTTTCTGCGTATGCGGCAACGGCTGCCAGCTCTTCGGCGGTGTAGAGAACATCGGAAACGTCCGTGCCGTAGCTTCTGAAGGGTACGGTCATAACGAGGAGCGCCATATCCTTAAGAGCATCTTCGGTGAGCACATCAATGTAATGTACCCTTATGCCGTTTTGTGCGCAAAGCTCGATGAACGCCGCATCACTGCCGGCATAGTTACCGGTTACGTAGAAGTTTGCATGGCCGGAGTCTATTGCAACGTTTATAAGCTTATCGCCGTCATATACGTCAAGCTCAACGGTTGTGCTGAGGTTCCATGTGATGGCTTCTTCGCCGATGGTGCCGAATACCTCTACCTTGAATACCTGCTTGCCGGTGGCGGTGGGGACGTACTCATAAACCAGATTGCTCTGGGCTGCGGATGCAACGGCCTCAACGTCGGTCAGGGTTTCAAGAACCTCAAAGTCGTTCTGTCCGACCTGTACGCTGTAAACAACACTGCTGATGTTGTAAAGCTCAACGTCGTTGTTGGTCACGGTGGTGGTGATATTGATGGGCTCGCCCATGATATCCATTACCGTATCCTTCTCTGCGCTTACAGCGATGGGGTGGTTATTGTCCTCTATCCAGATGGGGGCGGTAACTGCGATATCTCCGTCCGCCTGGTCGATTCTGATGTAGTAGTAGCCGTAGTCTGCATCGAGCTCAGCCGTCATGACAGCCTCGGACTCGGTGAAGTTTTCCGAATAGATGGTGATACCGCCGTTTACTATTACGGAAACCCTTCCGATCGCTTCGCCGTCGGGATCTGCGATGCTTACGGAGATGTCAGCCTTCTCGGGAACGCCGCTTTCGATGATCGAGCCAAGCTTGAGACCGTTGAGCGTGTAGATTATCTCGAGGTTGTGGTCCTCGGTGGAATACATGGCACGCTCACGCATTGCCTGATAAATGCCCTCTTCGGTGAAGTTATCGGTGAGGATAACGTTACGGGCGGTGTTCGAGTTACCCCAGTTGCCCTTGTGGTTGTCCTGGTTGTTCGTCGGTGCAACGTGCCAGCCCTTGTCAAGCGCCATGGTGTAATACTCATAGCTGGGCCAGTATGCGCTTCCGCCGATTGCGCCTTCGCCGTTACCAACCTCGACCATGGTGATGGCTTCGTTGCGCTCCTCGGTCCAATAGCTGAAGTCAGCAAATGTGCCGAAGGTCTTGCCGGGGTGGTTAAACTGGCTTATGGTGTCGGAATACTCAACGAGCAGGTCGTAATATGCCTTCATACCGGCATCGTCAACCTTGTTGTTGAGCGTTGCGTTGTTACGGCTGACAAAGCCGACGGTGTTGAAGGTGTTGATATGACCGGGGCCGCCGCTCCAGGTCATCTCGTATCCGTAGAAGAATACGTGCTCGCTGTCGAGAGAATTATAATAGGAAGTGGTTGCCTTTGCCTCCTGCCACAGTGAGCCGTTCTGACCCTGCGTACCGCTTGCGGCGTTGTCCATCGTACCGAGGTTGGATGCGGAGTCGAAATAATTCGAGTGGTCGGTGACGGCAAGGAAGTCAACGTTGTCATACTCGTTCAAGCCAAGAACGTGCTCATACGCATCGGAAAGCGTACCTGCACCGTCGGAATACTGTGCGGTATGGGAGTGAAGCTGTCCAAAGTAAAGCTCATACTTCGGTACGCCGACAGTGAACGTCCACTCATGCTGTGCGTTGGCGGAGTCCTCAGACCTTACTATGGTGACGGTTGCCTCGTACTTGCCTTCCGCCATGTCGGCGTCAGCCTGCCATGTTGCAAAGGAACCGTCAATGCTCATCTGATACTCATTATCGCCGAGCGTCAGTACAGCGGTGGGAGCATCGCCAGCATTTGCAAACTCAACGGTTACAACGGGTCTCAAATCCTCGTTGGTGGCCGTATTGTCGGCGGGAACAACGGAGATTATCTGCGGAAGGTCTATGACCGCTGCGGTTGCTTTGGCCTCTCCGCGGTTAAGTCCCTCGTCGGTTGCCCATACGTTAAACTCGATGCTGACCGTGCCGGCAACGATCTCGGAGCCGGGTACGCTGAGCATGTATTTGCCGGTAACGCTGTTAAGCTCGGGAACGAGCTCGGCGGAAACCACGGGATTGGTTACGCCGTTTATCGTGTAGGTGTAATAGCTCTCGGCAACTCCGGTATTATCGGAAATATCGATTGCAACGGTGTAATCCCTGCCAACCTCTGCATCGGGCATGGGGTCGGGGAAGGTTATCACGGGTGCAATGGTGTCGGGTGCAATATATGCAACGCCGCGAAGCTGAGAGTTGTTGTTATATGCGGACAGGCAAGCCTCGACGTCAAGGGTGGTCCCTGCGGTGATGCCTGCGGGATAGGTGGACGCACGGTAAATACCGATCGTCTTGCCGAGCCTGTCGGTAATCATGGTGGTGCCGTTGGAGGAATATTCGCCGAGCGTAACTTCCCTAAGGTGCATTATCTCGGAAAGCAGGTCTGCCTTCTCGGCAAGCATATCGCCTATGTAGGCGAAGGGCTGGGTGCGGATAAGCTCAACATCCGCCGCCTCAGCGATAACGCTCGTTGCGGATACGGACGAAAGCTGCGGCACGCCGCCGTATGCTCCTCTGGTCGCGGTGACGCTGATTATGTCGCCGATCTCGAAGGCGCTCATGGAATCGTAAATCTGGAGCGCAACGATCTCACCGTTCACAACGTCGGCAATTATCGAGGTGTTTACGCTGTCATAGTTGCCGTAACGATAGACGAGCTGTCCCACTACCGTCATCTCGCCGCTTTCGGCGGCAAGGGCGTCGGCGATGCTTACAGCACCCTCGGGAATGGTCTCTATCGGGTCAGCGGATACTATCCAGGCATCCTCCGCCTCGACAACACGGAGCTGATAGGAGTTAAAGCAGGATACGATTGCGGTAACGTTGATAACATCACCCGCCGCAATGGTGAAATCCTCAGCCTGCGGCAGCTTGTAAATGTTTATGCTGTTTCCTGCCGCATCCTTAACGGTGGTATTGCCGCCGTAGTTTACGCTTTCAACAGTGAGTCCGTATATCTTTACACGGGTGGACTCCATAAGCTGGAAGGCGTCGTTTGCTTCGTTTGCAAGCAGATCGGCAAGCGTGGTGACGGCTATCGGAAGCGTGTCAACGGTGCCTACCGTGGAGAACTGGGCTGCGTCCGTCGGGTCAACGCCGTTGAACTCAAGCAGTCCCATGTACTCGGTCATGCTGCCGGAAACCTGTACCTTCGTACCGACGGCAACGCTTGCATTTGCGGTCAGATATACGTCGATACCTGCGGTGTCATCCTGAATATAGACGTTTTTGCCGTCAACGAACGTTACAACGCCCTGAACGGTGGCCGTATTGCCTGCGCCAAGCCTTCTTGCTTCGGCGATGGTGATGAACTCGGGCTCTACGATCCCGCCGCCGCTGACGAGCGTTACATCCTCAGCCACAGCCACGCGGAGCTGATAGCCGTTGTAGTCGGAAATTACTGCGATAACATCGACGGTGTCGCCCTCGGCAATGCCTTCAAGCTCGGGGACTCTGTAAATGTTGATGCTGTTTGTTCCGTCGGATATAGGGGTGTTGCCGCTTGTGTTGATCTTGCCGATGGTCACGCCCTCGATCTTTACACGGGTGGACTCAAGCGCTCCGGTGGAAGCATCGGCAAGGATCTCGGCAAGGGTCTTGGTCGCAAGGGGAAGCTCGTTTCCGGTCGAAAGCACGCCGAAGGCTTCCGTATTTGCGCCGTCTATGCCGGAGACCTCGATAAGTCCCCTGAACTCTGCAATGGTGCCTACGCCGTAAACCTTATCGCCCCTTGCGAGCGTCGTCGGAACGGTGCCGCTGTTAAGGTAAAGGTCTATACCGCCGGTAGCGTCCTGAATATAGACATTCCTGCCGTCGATAAAGGTTACTATGCCGCATACATTTGCGGTCTCGCCTACCGCAAGAGCCCTTGCCTCGGCGATGGTCATGTATTCGCTTTCCTCGTGCAGCGTTACGTCTGCCGCCGCCGCAACGCGGAGCTGATAGCCTTTATAATCGGAAATTACTGCGATAACATCGACGGTATCACCCTCGGCAATGCTCTCAAGGGCGGGTATCCTGTAGATGTTTATGCTGTTCGTTCCGTCGGATATGGGGGTGTTGCCGCTTGTATTGACCGCACCGATGGTCACGCCCTCGATCTTTACACGGGTCGACTCGAGCGCTCCGGTAGAAGCGTCGGCCAAAATTTCTGCAATGGTCTTGGTTGCAAGGGGAAGCTCGTTCCCGCTTGAAAGTACGCCGAAGACCTCCTTATTGCCGCCGTCGATACCCGAAAGCTCGACAAGGCCCCTGTATTCCGCAACGGTGCCTGTGCCGTAAACCTCATCGCCTATAGCAAGCTCCGCAGGAACGGTACCGCTGTTGAGATAGAGGTCGATACCGCCGGTGGAGTCCTGAATATAGACGTTCCTGCCGTCGACAAAGGTTACGATGCCGCATACGTTTGCGGTCTCGCCTACCGCCAGAGCCCTTGCTTCGGCGATTGTCATGTATGTGGGTTCGGGTTCTTCGGTTCCGCCCGCATCAAGCTTGTAGAACTCAAGCGCTCTTGCACAGCTCGACGAGGTCTTATATGCGGCAAAGCCGAAATAGAAGCTGCCCTCTGAACCGAATCTGCTGCAGCTGAGCTGTCTGCCGGAGGCAACCTCCTGCAGTCTGAGCGTTCCGTTATCGTTCACGAAAGCCCAAACGCCTGCCTTCGCAGCGTCGGTGGAATGATAGATATTGTTGCCGCTGCCGTTTCCGTAATAGAGGTAATCCCCGGTAGCAACGCTTTTCACTTGGAAACCGCCGGTTACTGCGATCAGCTCCCATACTGCATCGGTATCATCGGTGGATACCTGATTGTTTGAGATAGCAAGATCCGCAGACATCAGGCGTGTGTCTGTTGCTCCGCTTATGCTCATAAATGCGCTGTCTGCGGTATCTATGGTGTTTGTCGAAAAGCCCCTTATTAGGTATGTGCCGGCGCTCAGCCCTTCGGATGCAGCATCGACCAGGGTATAGGTCGCCGCCTCCGCAAAGGAGATCGCAGGTACAAACGACAAAACCATAAACAAGGACAGTGTCAGCGAGCAAAGCCTTCTTAGTATTTTGTTCATACCTTCCTCCGTTTGTGTTATTCACAATCCGCCGATCGACATAGGGCGGCATCATGTTACCCTATATTATAACAGGAACATTCATCCTTTTCCACATTAAATTCATTTTTTATTAAAATATAATAAGATAGATTTTTATTCCCCATTTTACCGCACCTGCGCAGGCATCTATGTTTGACAATGCCGGTCCGGCTTGATAAAATATTCTGACAAGCATTATGCCGGAGGGTAAAAAGTGGCTGAAAATCGGCAAAACAAAGGGCGTAACCCAAACGAAGCTTCCAAGAAAAGCTCCGATATTTCGGCGCTTGATTTTATAAAGAAGACCGCACTGTCCCTGTCACTGATGCTTATTGCGGGCATTGCATGTCTGGTTTTTATCCCCGGAAAAGCGCCGGATACCGAAGCTTTGCTGCCGACATCCGCACCCGAAATAACCGCAGAGGCAGCGCCCACACCTGCCCCGACCTTAATTCCGACCGATGCTGCGCCTCCTCCCACGGAGACGGTGTACCCCACTCCATCGTGCAAACCCTCTCCGGCAAGCTATGCCACGATAGGCGCAATAGGAGACATAATGGTGATGGAAAGCCAGATAGACTTTGCACGGCGTGTGGGCAACGGAGGTTATGATTTTTCGAGAAGCTTTTTGCCATTGCACGAGCTTTTTGAGTCCGTGGATCTGATGTGCGGCAACCTTGAAACCACCTTCAACGGGGATAAAATAACCTACTACGACATTGTGCGTGACGACGGAAGCATAAGAAGGGGCTGCAGATTCTCCGCACCCGACGAGCTTGCTTCAAACCTTAAACAGGCAGGCTTTGACGTCATCACCACCGCCAACAATCACTCCTTCGACACAGGGTGGGAGGGTCTGAGAAAAACCGTTGAGGTCGTAAGGGCCGCAGGGCTTTTGCAGACCGGCACATTCCTTTCGCCCGAGGACAGAAACACTCCCCTCATAGCCGAGGTGAACGGCATTAAAATAGGCATAATCGCCTGCTTAAGCGGAACGAACGGGCATTCCTCGGCATTGAGCGGCGAACAGCAGCGTTTTGCCTTCGCCTCCTTACGCAAACTTTCCGAGCTGAAGTCGGACGTAGAGAGGACACGGGCCGCCGGAGCCGAATTTATAGTAGCCTTCCTGCATTGGGGTACAGAATTTACGCATTCCCATTCCTCCTCGCAGACCCGCACCGCAGAACTTCTCGCCGAAGCGGGCGTTGACGCCATATTCGGAGCGCATTCGCATTTTGTTCAGCCCATCGAGTGGCTGACCGTGCAAAGGGATGATTGCGAGGCTGCCGTTCCCGTCATATACTCATTGGGTAATTTTATTTCAAATATGTCCCCGACCCCGAGGGATTACGGTATGTTTGTAAAGCTCGGGCTCAAAAAGCAGGGCGGCAAGGTGGAAATAACCGACCTTGCATATCTGCCCCTATGGTGCTTCAAGCAGCAAACGGAGGACGGCGTTTTGCATCAGGTGCTTCCCTGCTGTGAGGATGTTCTTTCGGTAACGGCATGGGGGCCGCTTACGGAAGCAAATTACGACAGGCTCCGCCGCTGCAGGGAGTATGTGGCGGATATAGTAGGAGAGGACGCCGCAAGGTTGATGACCTCGGTTGAAAGGTAACGTTATGTTAAGCGAAAAAAGGCATATTCATCTTCGCCCGAGACTCGAAGCGGCCGCCGAAATGCTAAAAGGCTGTGCCGTCGCTGCAGACGTCGGCTGCGACCACGGAAGGCTCTCCTGCGCCCTCGTTCAGCGGGGTATATGCCGCCGTGTCATAGCCTCCGACATCAGCGAAGCGTCTGCAAAAAAAGCCCATGAGCTGAGCCGTCTTTGCGGACTTTCGGACAGCATCGAGATACGCATAAGCAGCGGACTTGATTTACTGAAACCGGGCGACGTTGACGGAGCGGTTCTGGCAGGCATGGGCGGCGAGCTGATAGCGGAGCTTTTGAAGCAAAATCTGCCTGTTGCCCACTCTCTTTCACGGATAGTAATGCAGCCCATGCGAGGTATAGAGGAGCTGCGGCAATTTCTGCAGGAGGGCGGATTCCACATACTCTGCGACAGGATAGTTTTTGATGCCGGAAGGTATTATCAGATAATTTCCGCCTCCCACAAGGGCTGTCCCGAGCCGGTGATGTGTGGCTTTCCCGATGACGTTTATTTTATCGGACAAAAGCCGTTTCAGACACATGAGCCCTTGCTCGAACCGCTCCTGAAGCAGCTTGACAAAAACTGCCGCCGCAGGATAGCCGACGCCGAAGCCGGCGGGCACGTGCCGGACGTCTTGTACGAAAAGCTAAAAAAAATAAATGCATTATTCAAACTTTTGGAGGAAAACAACCGTGAAGCTGAAGGACTTTCTTGACCTTATGGAAAAAATCGCCCCTGCGTCAAAGGCTTTGCCCTACGACAACGTGGGGCTGATCGTGGGAACGGAGCGGGAGGACATATCAAAGGTGCTCGTTGCGCTCGATTTGACGATTCAGGTTGCCAACGAAGCCGTTTCATGGGGCGCAGATATGGTGCTCACGCATCATCCCAATCTTTTCGACGGCGTCAAGCGCATACTGCCCGATCATCCCGAAACTGCCGCTGTGTATCGCCTGATAAAGCACGGCATCGGGCATTTTGCGGCGCACACCAACCTGGATGCGGCTGACGGCGGAGTGAACGATTCTCTCTGCGACATACTCGGCATTCTGCATCCCGTTGCAATCGGTGAGGAAGGCATAGCACGTATCGGAACGCTTGCAAGACCGATGCGCTTTAGCGACTTTGCGGCACTCGTCAAGCGGCGTCTCGGAGGAAATCCCCGAACCGTGGGCGGCACCGGCTCCCCCATCAGCCGTGTGGCCGTGCTCGGCGGCTCGGGCGGCGGAGAGATTGAGCTTGCAAAAAAGCACGGCGCAGAGGCATACGTTACCGGCGAAATAAAACACTCTCAGGCGATAGCCGCCGAGGTGCTTCGCCTGCCCGTTATAGAGGCCGGACATTATGAGACGGAAAAAGTGGTGCTGAAACCGCTAATTAGCCGTTTACAGGCGTACAAAAATGGTGTACAATATAAGTTAGCCGATTCTGACTCATCGCCGTTTAACCCCGTAAATTAAGGGGAAAGCGGCTCGGACAAAAGGCATACTCCAACGAAAGGAGCTTCAAAATGAGTATTTTGGATATGTTGTGGCATTATCAGGAAGCCGACGTTATGCTTACAGCACTCAACGAGGAAATTGCTTCTTCGGACGCTCATATGTCGTTCGAAAAGCTGCACAAAGCCCTCACAAGCTACACGAATAAAATAAGGTCCATCGAAAGGCTGATCCTTGCCAAGAAGGAGGAGTTCAGCGAGCTTTGCCTCAGGGTGGAGGGATGCGAGCTTGAGTATCGGGACGAAAAGGAAGATCTCGAACTGCTTTTGAATGAAGAAGAATGCACCTATGCGGAGGCGGCCGAGGCGACCAAGAGCCTTGAAAACCTGCGTGACAGCATTGCCGCACTCAGAAAGCAGATTTTCGATATGCTTTCTTTGCTCGACCGATCGCAAAAGGAATACGACACGACATTCGAAAAGGCGAGGAAGGCAAAAAGGCAGTATGATATGTGCGGCAAGCAGTGCGAGCAGGTCGTGCTTGAAAAGCAGCCCGAGGTTGACCGCCTCAAAAAGGAAATAGAGGAAAGAGGCGCAAACATACCGAAGGAGCTTTTGGCAAGGTACGCCGCAATAAAGAAGCAGTATGCCGAGCCGATGGCAAAAATCGAGACCAATCAGTGCAGCGGATGTCACATGTCGCTGCCCACCACGACCGTGAGAAAGGTTGCGGCAGGCACGAGCATAGTGGAATGCGAAAACTGCGGCAGAATACTGTATTCGGGAAATTGACAGGCTAAATACAGGTGAGTAAGCGAGGCGACCGCCCGAAACCAGATGTTCGGGAGGAAAGTCCGAGCTCCGTAGGGCAGAGTGCCGGATAACACCCGGTGAAGGCGACTTCAAGGAAAGTGCAACAGAAATAAACCGCCTCTTAACGAGGTAAGGATGGAAAGGCGAGGTAAGAGCTCACCGGCGGCTTGGCGACTTGTCCGCCCTGTAAACCCCACTCGGAGCAAGATTGGAATGAGAGCATTTAATGGCTGCCCGTCACGCTCTCGGAAATCGCTAAAGCCTACTGGCAACTTTAGGCGCAGATAGATGGTCGCACAGCGGATAAAGCCTTTCCCTGCGCGCAGGCGAAAGTGCGGCGGAAACGCAACCGTGGACAGAACTCGGCTTACCGCTTGCTCACCCGTTTAATCAAACAAACACCGTTCATACGGAAATGAAAAGGGAGGCTTTTGCCTCCCGTTTTTTATCCTGCCGGCTGTTCCTCGGCACCCGGTCGTTCGCCGTTTTCCATATTCTTTGCCTTGTAAGTGTGCAGCCAGTCCGTCTTTTTATAGTACAGAAGCAGCGCTATCGTACTGCAGGTCCACGTTATCGGATATGCCCAGAACACCACCCTTATGTCGTTTGTAAGCTTTACCATGACGGTCATCCACGTGATTCGCAGTATGCACCAGAAGCCCACCATTATGTACATGGGCGCCTTCGCCCGCCCCGCACCTCTAAGCATACCGCCCATGCCGTGCGAGAACGCCACGAGGAAATAGCCGAACACGATGTTTCTTGCCATCATCGTTCCGTATTCGATGACCCTCGGATCGTCGTTGAACACCCCGATAAGGCTCGGCGCAAAGAAGTAGATAAGCACGCCCATAACCTGCGCCGACAGCATTCCTGCGGCAATTCCGAACAGACCGCCCTTCTTCGCACGCTCATATTTGCCTGCGCCGATGTTTTGGCTTACAAATGTTGTAACGGACATTGCAAAGCTGCCCGAGGGCATCAGGGCAAATCCGTCCACCTTGCTGTATGCGCCGCAGCCCGCAACCGCAATATCTCCGAACGAGTTTATGTTGGTCTGTACCATTACGTTTGAAAAGGAGACTATGGAGTTTTGCAGTCCGCTCGGCAGCCCGATGCGTATTATCTCCTTCAGCTCCTCGCCGTGGAACCTGATTCGTTTCGGCTCCACACGGTAGTCGTCATTAACACGCATGAGCGTTCCGAATGTGAGCAGACAGCTTGTAAACTGTGCGATTATCGTCGCTATCGCAACGCCTTCGACTCCCATGTGCATGTATTTTATAAACACCACGTCGAGAACCATGTTTACAATGCTCGACACGATAAGGAATATCAGCGGTCTTGTCGAGTCGCCCACCGCACGGTATATGCTGCTGCCGATGTTGTACATAACGTTGGTGGAGATACCCATGAAGTATATGCGGAGGTATTTTATCGAGTTTGGCAGTATTTCCTCCGGAGTGCCCATCCAGCCGAGTATCACCGGCGTAAGCAGAATGCCCACAACCGTAAGCACCATACTGACCGCCAAGCCGAACGCAACATTGGTATGCACCGCCTTTTTGACTCCCTCATGGTCGCCGGCACCCTTGTATCTTGCAATAACAACGCCTGCGCCCACCGATACGCCCATAAACAGATTTACAAGCATGTGTATGAGCGAGCCGGAGGAGCCGACGGCGCCAAGCGCCTCTTTACCGATATAGTTTCCGACCACAACCGAGTCAACCGTATTGTAAAGCTGCTGGAATATGTTTCCGAACAGCAGCGGCATGGCAAATCGGATCACCTGCCATGCTATCGGCCCCTCGGTCAATAACAGTTTTTCCTTTCTCGCCATCGTCTCACCTCAAAAAATTAAAGCAAACGGGTTTTTACGTTTGCCTTAATTATATCACGTTTAACAATTTTGGGAAGTCCCATTATCAGCTTTTGAGTATAAGGCTCCTTCCCGTCATGGCGCCGTTCTTTTCAAGTCCCATCATTTCAAGCAGCGTCGGAGCTATGTCGCAGAGGCTTCCGTCGTCACGGAGCTTTACGCTTAAAAGCTCTTCATCAACAAGTATGAACGGTACGAGCGAGGTCGTATGCGCCGTGTGCGGTTTGCCCGTGGCTTCGTTCACCATCTCCTCGCAGTTTCCGTGGTCTGCGGTGATTATCGCCCTGCCGCCGCACTCGATAACGGCATCCACCACTTCCTTTACGCACTCGTCAACCGTCTGCACCGCCTTGACCGCCGCATCCCTTACGCCGGTATGTCCAACCATATCGGGGTTTGCAAAGTTGAGTATCATAACGTCATACTCGCCGCTGTGTATACGGCGCACCGCCTCGTCCTTTACCTCGTATGCGCTCATTTCCGGCTTGAGGTCGTATGTCGCAACGGCAGGCGAGGGTATCAGCACTCTGTCCTCGCCCGGAAATTCCTCTTCCCGTCCGCCGCTGAAGAAGGAGGTAACGTGGGCAAATTTCTCGGTCTCCGCAATGCGAAGCTGTCTTAGACCCATATCGGATATGTATTCACCAAAGGTACCGTTCAGGACCTCTTTGTCAAATGCTATGCCCAGCTTGCCGTCAAATGCCTCGGAATAGGGCGTGAAGCCGACATATTTTACATCGGGTTTTCCGCCTCTCCGTTCAAAGCCCGTAAAGTCGTCAAGCGTAAAGGCTGCGGTTATTTCCCTCGCCCTGTCGGGACGGAAATTGAAAAATACCATTCCGTCGCCGTTTTCGACCGTACCCACGGGGGCGCCGTTCTCCGTTATCACAACCGGTACGATAAATTCATCGGTAACGCCGCTGTCGTATGAGGCTTGAACCGCCGCAGCGGCGTCCTCAAAATACACGCCCTCGCCGTAAACCATCGCCGCATAGGCCTTCTCGACACGTCCGTAGTTTTTATCCCTGTCCATAGCGTAGTATCTGCCGCCTACGGTGGCTATTTTTCCGCAGCCGATGGCTTCGAGCTGTTTTTGCAGCATCATTATATAGCCGTGTCCGCTTTCGGGCGAAACGTCCCTGCCGTCCATGAAGCAGTGGATATACACCTTTTCAAGACCCGTCTTTTTTGCAAGCCTTACAAGCGCATACAGGTGCGATATATGGCTGTGGACTCCCCCGTCGGAGCAAAGCCCCATAAGATGCAGGCTCGAATTTCTTTCCCTGCAATGCTCCATTACCCCGACAAGCTCCGCATTGTCAAAGAAGCTGCCGTCGTTTACGGCATTCGTTATCCGAAGAAGCTCCTGCGGCACGATGCTTCCGGCGCCGATGTTGAGATGCCCAACCTCGGAGTTTCCCATCTGTCCGTCGGGAAGCCCCACCGCTAGACCCGATGCCTTGATCTTCGTATTGGGATAGCGTTTAAGGTATGACTTTACGTTCGGTATTCCGCATACGGAGATGGCGTTGCCTTCGCAGTCCCTTCCGCAGCCGAATCCATCCAATATAATAAGCGCATTTATCTTTTTCATTTATATCACCCTCGTGCAAATATTACTCAGTCATCATAGCCATGCCTGCTCAGTTTGCGTTCGACGTCACGCTTTGCGTCCCTTTCGGCGATCGACTGGCGTTTGTCGTACAGCTTTTTGCCCTTTGCAACCGCAAGCTCGAGCTTTACAAGCCCGTCCTTGAGATAGAGCTGAAGCGGTATGAGGCTGTAGCCGTCCGCTTCTGACAGGCGTTTGAGCTTAATTATTTCCCGCTTATGCATCAGCAGCTTGCGCTCCCTGAAGGGGTCCCTGTTGAATATGTTCCCCTGCTCATACGGGCTTATGTGCATTCCCTTTATGAATATTTCGCCGTTTTCAACACGGGCATACGCATCCTTGAGATTGCATTTTCCCGCACGCACGCTTTTCACCTCCGTGCCGACGAGCGCAAGGCCGCACTCGTATGTGTCCTCGATAAAGTATTCGTGCCTCGCTTTTCTGTTTTGGGCAACGGGCTTTATTCCCTTTTTAACAGGCATATATCCCTCCGAACAAGTCCTTACGCAACAACAAAATGCGGTATGCACAAGACACACCGCAAGTTATACGATATCAAACCCTTCGGGCTGTCGGTCCGAAGGATAAATGACGCCACTTACGCAGAAAATCTTGTGAATATGGCGACAGCGATTGCCAGAACGGCAATTACGATACCAAGAACGATGGACAGCCTCTGCAGCTTCTTTTCCTTGCTGGCCGCAGTTGCTCTTGATGCAAGCGCCTGGGTGCTGCCGCCGAAGGTCTCACCGAGACCGCTGCTCTTGGACGACTGCATAAGCACAACGGCAATAAGACATATCGCACATACGACGATAGCCAGGGTGAAAGCAATTATCAATATATCCATTATATCCATTTTTTCAACCTCCATAATTGACTGGTTGGCATTATATCATTAAAAATTCGTCTGTGCAAGCGTCGACATTGCCTTTATTGGAATTTTATCGGTATATATTTCTTAAAAATGCGGTTTTCGGCATCAAGTACGGTTATCGGAACGATAATTTATATTCTTTTAGTATTCATTTATGCTCCGTATATGGTATAATTAACCGATTATCAGGGAGGTGACGGCATGAAAAAATGTTCTTTACCCATTTATACGATAAGCCATTTATTGGTGGATCTTATATGCTTTTTAACCTTGTTCGGCAGATACGACGGGCTCGTAAGCTCTCCGCTGGTCGGATTTTTGGCGTACAACGTGGTCGCATTCGGGCTTCAGCCGCTGCTCGGGCACATAAACGATGTTTACAAAAAGCTTCCTCTCGGTGCGATCGGCTGTCTTTTGCTCGCAATAGGTGCACTGCCGTTTGAGCTGCTTTTGCCGAACGTTTCGGAGGGCGGCAAGCTGCTGTCGGTCACGCTGTCGCTCGGCCTTTGCGCCCTCGGAAACGCCATGTTCCACGTGGGCGGCGGCATTGATACCCTCGTAAAATCGGGTGGAAAGATGTGGAAAAGCGGCGTGTTCGTATCCACCGGAGCGATCGGCGTTGCGTTGGGAACGCTGTTTGCCGACGCCCTGTATTCCTCCGAATCCATAATACTGTTCCTGCTCCCGTCGGCGGTCGCTTTGCTTCTTACTGCGGCGATATGCCTTTTGTGCAGACCCGAAACCGAGCCCGAATACGCAAAAGCCGACATGGACGTTTCAAACGGAAGGCTCGGCACATGGCTCGTGATAGCACTGTGCTTTTTCTCGATAGCGATACGCTCTTACGGCGGCTCACTCTTTTCTCCCACATGGAAAAGCGGACTTTGGCTCGCCCTTTTACCCGCTTTATGTGCGGCGGCGGGCAAGGCCTCGGGCGGCTTTATCGCCGATAAGCTCGGAGCAAGAACGGTCGGCGTAATATCGCTGCTGCTGTCCGTTCCGCTTTTCTTCTTCGGGCGCGGCAACATACTAATAAGCGCAGCGGGAATAATACTTTTCAACATGAGTATGTCGATAACGCTCGCCGCAATTTACAGCCGGCTGCAAAACTCCCCCGGTCTTGCCTTCGGTATAACCACACTTGCGCTGCTGCTCGGCTCCCTGCCGCTTGCGTTCTTTGCGGTCGGCGGTCAGACTGCGGCAATACTCACCGCCGCACTCACAATCGTTTCCGCCGCCTGCCTGGTTTTCTCACTCAAGGGGCTGACACAAAAAGCGAACCGTTCCGCCGAAGAACCGTATGCGGGTGAGCGAACCGAAGAAACGGTCACAGTCGAACAGGCTGAGGAAGCAAATGCAGTCGGTCAAGCCGAAGAAAGCGAAATCGCTGCCGAGGCAGAAGCCGCCGAAGAAAGCGGGATCCTCCTCGATTCGGAGGAAGTTGACAAAACCGATGAATTTACGGAACCCGAAGGATTTATCGAAATCGAGGAGGGAGTATAACCATGTTTTTTGACATTGCACCCATCGTCCCCCGTGGATTTGATATTTTACCCATAATAATTGCCGGCGTAATAGCCGCAGGACTTGTCGTGCTTACCGTATTTTTGATAAAGGCACGAAAAAAATAAGAAAGGAAAGCTGTCATGAATCTTAACGCTTCCGTTTTCAGGTGTGACGCAGTCATCCCCGGCGAGGAAATACTGTCCGGTCGAGGAGATCTTTCCGACGTACTGCCGATAGTTTTCATCGGTGCGGCGGTGCTGGTCATCGTCGTTGTCACCGTTCTTTTGATTAAAAAGGTGAAAAAAAAGACGTCGAAGGATTGATACAAGCACAAAAATAAGAAAGGAATACCTCTATGAATCTTCTTGCTTCCGTTTTCAGATGTGACCTCGTCATCCCCGGCGAGGATATACCTTCCAATCAGGGAGGTCTGTCGGATGCGGCTTTCTCCGACGTACTGCCGATAGTTTTCATCGGTACGGCGGTGCTGGTCATCGTCGTTGTCACCGTTCTTTTGATTAAAAAGGCGAAGAAAAAGACGTCGAAGGATTGATACAAGCACAAAAATAAGAAAGGAATACCGCTATGAATCTTCTTGCTTCCGTTTTCAGATGTGACCTCGTCATCCCCGGCGAGGATATACCTTCCAATCAGGGAGGTCTGTCGGATGCGGCTTTCTCCGACATACTGCCTATAATCTTCATCGGTGCGGCGGTGCTGGCCATCGTCGTTGTCACCGTTCTTTTGATTAAAAAGGCGAAGAAAAAGGCATCGAAATAACCCGTGGGCGACATTCTTCTGCTGCTGGCGAGAAACCTTGTGCTGACGGTTTTGATTGAAGGCGCAGCTGCGTTGATAATGCACAGGCGGCTCGGTATCCTCTACCCTACGCTTTTGTGCAACCTCGCCACGAATCCTGCGCTGAATTTCCTGCTGATACTCATCGGCTTTCTCGGCGGCGGAGCGCTTCCCCCTTTTGTTTATCCTACGGCGCTTATCCTGCTCGAAACAGCTGCGGTGCTGGTTGAGGCGTGGATACTTCGCACCACTGCCGGGCTTACAAGACCCTGGGCCTTTTTGACATCGCTGATAATGAATGCACTCTCGTGGGGCACGGGAGCGCTTATTTGGGGCTGACATGGATTTTGCCTGCTTTACATACAATATTACTGCCCTAAAGCGGCTCGCGGCGGATCTGCTCCGCTCCGCAGGCTGCATCGGTGCAGCAGAAAGCGACATAAGCTCCTTTTCAAAAAAAGCGGAGCTTACAAGCGCATACCCAAAGCGAGTCCCCACGGATGCGTACGTCCCGGTGAAGGCGATAAACTCCCTTTTGCCAACCGAGAAAGAGCCGTTTGGCGAGGTATGCTTTGCCGGAGGACACATAAACATCGTCATGGCAAATGCCTTCTATGAGCGTCTCATTGCGTTCGTGAACAGCTCCTGCCGTTTGCCCGCCCGCCCCGAAACAACCGATCGCACGGCGGATTACGCATTGCTTCGTATGCTGATGTTCTCGGCAAGAAGCCGAAGCGATATTCCGCATTGTGACGCCACATACTATCGGGTGCTTTGGGCGCTGTTTACGGTCATTGACGATGAGGATATCAGCAGGGGGCGAAAAAAAGTCCTGCTCGAAAGCGCCTGCAGGGTACTTTTAAGCATAAACAGCACAAAAAACAGCATAAGCAACGAATTTGCGTCCTGCGCCGCCGTGCTGATACAGGCGGCAGTAAATCAAACGGAGGTAGAAAAATGAACATTAAATGGTACGGACATTCCTGCTTTCTTCTTACGTCGGACAGGGGAATTAAGATACTTACCGACCCCTGCGATCCAAAGGTGGGCTATAACATAAGCGGCATAGAGGCGGACGCCGTTACGGTCAGCCATACTCACTTTGACCACTGCTTTACCGATGCACTCAGGGGCAAGTACATTCGGCTCGAAGGCTGCGTTGATACCGACGTCGGCGGAGTAAAAATAAAGGGCTTCCCGAGCTTCCATGACGAGGCTGAGGGGAAAAAACGGGGACAAAACACGCTGTTCCTGATTGAAATCGACGGCATAAGGGTACTGCATTGCGGTGATTTGGGTCATGTTCTCTCCGAAGAGGCCGCCGCAGAGCTTGGGGGTATTGATGTTTTGCTCGTACCCGTCGGCGGATACTATACCATCGACCATGCACAGGCAAGGCAGCTTGCAAACCTCCTAAAGCCTAGCGTCGTGATACCCATGCACTACAAAACCGCAGACTGCACCGTTGACAACATTGAGGGACTTTCCCCGTTCATATCGAGCGTCATCGGCTGCAAAATTCACAAGCTGAATCAAAGCGAGGCCACTCTCACCCGAGAAAGCCTCGGTGACGACAGGGTGCTCGTGCTTGATTACGAAAAACAGGCATAGCGTCAATTTTGATGCACGCCGAATTTCACAGGAGAAAAAACATGAAAACCGATATGCCGCTTTTGATTGCAATCGACATTGACGACACGCTGCTCCCGAAAAGCAAAATCCTCGATAAAAACGACAAGCTCGCCATACAGACCGCAAGGGATGCAGGCGTTTTCGTTACCCTCGCCACGGGCAGGGGATTTTTGGGCTCAAAGCCCGTTATCGACGAGCTTGACTTGTCCGGTCCCGTCATCAACTACGGCGGTGCGATAATATCCGACGCAAAGACGGGCAAGCTGCTCCATGCTGACAGCCTGCCGCCCGAGTATGTGTGTGAGCTTTTGCTCCTGGCGGATGAGCTTGGCGTGCATTCCCACCTGTATCAGGGCGACGCCATAATATACCGTGTTCAAAACGAGTACCCGATAAGATACGCCGCCGCACTCGGACTTCCTTCCGTAATTGACCCCGATGCGGACAAAAAGCGCTGGGAAAACACGCCCAAGGTACTGTACATGACCACGACGGAGAACGTGGAAAGGCTGTATCCCATGCTTAAAAGGCGTTATGAGGGTAAGCTGGAGGTGGCTCTGTCGAGTCCCGGGTTTATAGAGTTCAATATGCTCGGCTCCAACAAGGGAAGCGCTCTGAAATGGGTTGCGGATAAAATGGGCATACCCCGTGAGCGCATAATCGCCATGGGTGACAATACGCTCGACCGTGAAATGCTGCTCTATGCAGGCGTCGGGATAGCCGTTGACAATGCACGCGACGAAATTAAAGCCATTGCGGATGACATTGCGCCGCCCTGCGGCGGTGCGGTATGTGCGGTGATAGAAAAATACCTGAATATCACCGTCAAATAACGACGAAGCGCCCACGGTACACTTTGCGCCGTGGGCTTTCTTCTTACAGCACCTTATTTGGAAATATAGCTTCCGCAAAGACTTTCGTCTGCGGGCTTTCCGGTATGGCAATCGCTGCACGGCTCAACCTGGATTCGATTGAGGCGGCAGTAACGGCCGGTATCGTTGTACTTGCAGCTTGTTACCGCACATCCGATGGTCTGGCATCCTGCGTTTTCGTGTGACATTTCGTTCTACCTCCTGTTTTGATACTGTATCTCGGGAGCACACTCCCCGCTTTTAGTGTGGCTTTGTGCGCCCGATTTTATTCTCCGCCGAGAATTTACGGCTTTGCGGTTTCCGTTGACGAACCGCCGTCGGTCTGTGTTCCGTTCTCATACGGAATTATCGTGCCGTCGGGCTGTACATACACCTGAGTGGTGCCGTCGGCTGCGCCGTTGAGCACAATGTGATATACCTGATTTTCAAGATAGGTTTCGTGCGTTATGCTCTGTATGCTCGCTCCGGCATATTTTGCCTCAATAGCCTTTACTATCTCCGGCACGTCCTCCGCATCAACAACGGTTCCCTCCATGAAGTTGGGGATCTCGCCCAGCGCACCCGTTCCGCCTCCATCCGTCCCAACCGGGGATTTCGTAGCCAAAGGGCTTGCGGTGGAGTTAACGGTAGGGTTAGCCGAGGGCTTGATGCTCGGACTCGGCGTGGGTTTTACATTCCCCATCATTCCGCAGCCCATCATCGTGGCGGCAATCAAAAGCAGCGCCATCATAAACGGAATAAACTTTTTCATATAAGCCTCCTTAAATTTTCCATAGCGAAAAAAACACGGTGCATAATTCTCGCCTTGTGGTCGGTGATTATTATGCCCGTGTGCTTTATCCGTTATACAAAAGTTAAATTTTGTTTTTGATCGTTTATTCTTAAACCGAGGGTATTTTGCGTGATTTTCACTTATGAAACTTCACGGGGATGCTTCGCCGTGTAAGGCTTTACTGCTCTTCCGCACCGTTTGAAATCCGCTCGCTCAGAAGCTTTGCCGTCAGGTATGCGCTTATTGCGTCGATTGCAGGCTTATTCTTGCCGCCCTTCATTACCGCAAAGTCCGCAACCCTGATATATTTGCTTACATATTCATCGTACATCGGCTTGACCGTCTGGCGATACTGCAGAGCAATCTCCTCAAACGTGCGCTTTCTCTCGATCCTGTCCCTTTCGATCCTCCTCAAAAGGCACTCATCGACATCGACGTGCATATACAGCTTGAGGCTCATAAGCCTTACGAGCCGCGGATCGTGGAACATGTGTATTCCCTCAAGTATCAGCACATCGGGCGGAGTTATCAGCTCATCGCTGTCGGCACGGATATGCAGCTTGTAGTCGTAGCCCTTTTTCGTTACAGCCATTCCGCTTTGAAGCTGTATCGCGTCATTGAGCAGTTCGTCATGCTCGAATATCAGCGGCGAATCGTAATTTATTTTTTTGCGCTCCTCAAACGGCAGGTGCGAATGATCCTTATAGTAACAATCCTGCCCTATCACCCTCGTTGTGCAGTTCAGAGAATTGGCGATCTCCTGTGCGAGGGTGCTTTTTCCGCTTCCGCTCGCTCCGCATACTCCGACAATAATCATAATTCCTTCTCCTTTCGTTCTCAAGCGCAGATCACATAAAAGAAATCAGGCTGTATGCCACATACGCAAGCACAAGCAGCAAACCGAGTATCCTGCTCCCTTTTTTGGCGATAAGCATCCATCCGGCAAACAGTACCATAAGCCCCGTTGCTATCGGCAGGTCGGTATAGAGCGCCTCGTTCGATATCGGCACGTTTCCGGTCACAGCCGCCGGAATCGATATTACAAGCAGCAGGTTGAAAATGTTGGCTCCGATTATATTGCCTATACCCACGTCCCCCTGCTTCTTTATTGCGGAAGTCACCGTGGTTACAAGCTCCGGCAGCGAAGTGCCGAGTGCTATCAGCGTTACGGCAACAATCCTTTCCGGAACGCCCAGATAGTCAAGCGCAAGAACCTGTCCGTTATCAACAAGCAGCTTTGCTCCGACATACAAAAATGCCGCACAAGCAAACAGCGTCACGACCGCAACCCATGTTTTCGGCAGCCGTTCGTTTTCTATATCGCCCTCTGATACTTCATCGTCGGGTATCTTGACCGACAGCACGCCGTAAAGCGCAAACAGCAAAAGCATAACAACTCCGGCGATTCTTCCGAGCCTGCCGGCGATAAGCCCTGTCGCAAACACAAACAGCGCAGCCGCAAGAAATACAAGAATGCGCCATACTACGGACTTTGTTTTTACCGATTTTGCCGGAGAAATAAGCTGCCCTACGCCCGCTATCAGCGCCGTGTTGCAAATTATGCTCCCGAATGAATTGCCTATTGCTATGTCAGCCGAGCCCTGCAATGCCGCCGTAGCCGACACCAAAACCTCCGGAAGCGTGGTTCCGATGCTTACTATCGTCGCACCCACGACGATCTGCGGTATTTTCAATCTTTTCGCTATGACTACGGATGCGTCCACAAATCTGTCTCCCGACAGGCATATCAGCAGCAAACCCGCCGCAAAAAGCGCTATCGTCCAAAACAGCGAGCCCTCAACACAAAACTGCATATTTCCCTCCGATTGCTTATTTTATGTTATTATAAATGTCCCAAAGCGTTTTAGTCAATAAGCTATATTTACTCACAGGCTGTCCGAAACCGCTTGACGCACATCTAAAAACGGTCTATGTAGGGTCATTTCATCCATTTTAAGGCAATATTGTTTACTTTTAGATTGTATGGTATTTTACGGTAAAACAGTGTACAATCTTCGTTTTTCGCATAAATTCGGCATTTTTACACAAGTCGCTGATTTTGGCGCAATAGCAGCTGTTTTGTCGGCTTGCAGAACGATTTCACCACATCCGGCAGTCATCTCCGCAGACATTCGCATCTTCGGCACCGCCATATTGCGTTTGTGGACCCGATCTGAGCGTCTTTTCCTCTGCTTTGCGGCAAGATTAGGCTTGGGTGGTTTCGCACCACTGATGCTCTCGGCCGCCGTCAGAGACAATTTTCTCGGCAGCAATCGCCGAATCCGTTCACTCCGAGCCGACCCTTTGCCGCTTTCAAAGCTTTTTCACTTTCCCGCCCGCCCTCATCCGAACTGCGCATTTGACAACATATATGCTGCTTTGTTATAATAAAGTGATATTATTTTATTCATTCAGGAGGACTCATGGTTATTATCAGTGCAGACAGCACCTGCGATTTATCGCCGGAGCTTATCGAAAGATACGGTGTAGTCATCTCACCCCTCTACATTATCAAGGATGGTCGGGAGTACAAGGATGGCGTTGAGATACGCCCCAAGGATATTTTTGAATATGTCGATACGCATGGCACGCTTCTCAAAACGGCGGCATGCAGCGTTTCGGATTACGAAAAGCTCTTTGGCGAGCTTACCGCCGACGGAAATACCTCTGTCGTTCACGTCACAATCAGCTCGCACATGTCTGCCTGCTATCAAAATGCCTGCCTTGCAGCGGAAAATTTTGACAACGTATATGTCGTTGATTCGCTGAATCTCTCCACGGGAAGCGGTCATATCGTCATCGAGGGCGCAATCATGGCGCAGGCCGGCGTTGAGGCAAAGGAGATAAAGCGCCGTCTCGATGAGCTTACTCCCATGGTGGAAGCGAGCTTCGTCGTTGACCGTCTCGACTATCTTCACAAGGGCGGACGCTGCTCCTCCATTGCGGCGCTCGGCGCAAACCTTTTGAAGCTCAAACCCTGCATTGAGGTAAATAACGGAAAAATGAGCGTAGGCAAAAAGTACAAAGGCTCGTTTGAAAAGACTTTGAAAAGCTATGTTGCCGACCGCCTGTGGAACCGTGACGATATAGCATACGAACGCATTTTTATCACGCATTCCGCCTGTGCGCCCGAAACGGTAGAGGTAGTACGCCACATGGTGGAGGACGAATTCGGCAAATTCAACCAAGTTCATATAACGACCGCCGGATGCACGATTTCCAACCATTGCGGTCCCTATACGCTCGGCATTCTGTTCATAAGAAAGCCTGCCGAAGCCTAAACCCCTATTCGGCGCAAGCTCGATAAAAGCAAAAAACAGCGCAACGTAAAAGTTATGCTGTTTTTTCACAATAGCCGCAAAAGATAAAACCAAAAGAGGTGTAACCGTGACAACAGTTGAGCAGAGAGCGTCCGCCTTCGGAGAGCTTACGATAAAGAGGGCCGTTATAAAGCAAATTGTTCCCGCCATTGCCGGACAGATGGTGGTGCTTATATACAACCTTGCCGACACCTATTTCGTCGGGATGCTGAACGACCCTGCGCAGACCGCTTCCGTAACCGTTGCGGGTCCTGCACTTTTGATGCTCACCGCCCTGTCTAATCTTTTCGGTATAGGCGGCGCAAGCCTTATGGCTCAATCGCTCGGCAGAAAAAATCCGGAGCTTGCCACCCGTGTTTCAACCGTGGCGTTTTACGGCGGATTGCTGCTATCGCTCCTGTTTTCGCTTGCTGTCCTTTTTTTCGCAAAGCCCCTTTTATATCTTTGCGGAGCGACAGACAGCACCTATCCCCACGTTCTTTCTTATGTCAAATGGGTCATAATGATCGGCGGTCCGTTTACGGTGCTCAACACCCTGCTGGCTAACCTCGTAAGGGCAGAGGGCGGCGCATCGAGCGCATTTATCGGAGTATCTCTCGGCGGAGCGATAAACATAGCGCTCGACCCAATCTTCGTGCTGCCGCAGTTTTTGGGCTTCGGCGTCGGCGGTGCGGGTCTTGCCACGGCAATTTCAAATATGACCGCCACCGCATATTATGTCATATACCTCGCCGTCAAAAGAGGATCCACCATAATCAGCCTTGACCCAAGAAACTTAAAATCCGGCATCAAAGCGGTCGGGGCTGTGCTTTCGCTCGGATTCCCGTCGGCAATGCAGTATGTCCTCACAGTCGTAGCGGTTGCGGCGCAATCAAGGTTCGTTTCCATGTACGGGACGGAGGCGGTTGCCGCCCTCGGCATAGTCAAAAAGCTCGACCAGCTTCCGATTTTCTTTGCTCTCGGCGTTGCAAACGGACTTTTGCCGCTTTTGGCATACAACCATGCGGCAGGCAAGCACGAGCGCCGCAGGAGCGCATTCCGCTTCGGCTGCACCATTGCGGTGTCCTTTGCGTTTTTGTGCCTCATAGCCTATGAAATATTCGCCCCCACGCTGGCAGGGCTGTTCATCGACGACCCCCTCACGACCGAATACGGAGCAGCCTTCCTGCGGATAATGGTGACAGCGATGCCGCTGATGGCGATAAGTTATCCGCTTATCGTACAGTTCCAGGCGATCGGCAAGGTGCGTGAGTCGCTTATATGCTCCCTTTTGCGAAAGGGCGTTTTGGATATTCCCATGCTGTTTATAATGAACGCCGTTTGGCCCCTTTACGGCTGCATGCTCGTTCAGCCCATCGTGGACGGCATTTCGCTGACGGCGGCTATGCTTTTCAATCGCAGAATACGCGCGCAGGGAAACGGATAGAAGGGCGGTTTTGTATAAAAATGCCCCCGATATTGCTTATTAATGGGAATGCTGTCCTAAAGTTAAAAAGTAATCATAAAAATCATTGGTTTCCATACCAATCGGCCGGTATTTCTATGAAGCAAGCCGAGTTGTCGTAACAAGCATAAACACAGCGAAGCCAATTTAACATAAGCCGCCCGTAACTTAGTATCGTCAAACCGTACAGGTAACAAAAACAGCATGGTATATGCTATACTGTTTTCTTACTATTTTTTAGCGTTGATTTCCTTCCGCTTGTTTCTTCTTACTCGGTTGATGTGTCTTTCAAAAGCTCCATTATTGATAAGCTCGGCAAGAACATATTGCATAAAGGTGGAAACTGTGCAGGAGTAAAAGCCCAGCTTCTCATTAAAAATACCGACAAGATGCTCGGGAAGGACCATATAGCCGATACGAAGCGATGGAGATATGGTTTTTGAAAATGTGTTCAGATAGATGACATTATCCTTGTCAGAAAGCGCAAAAAGCGTTTCTGCCGGCTTTGTGGAAACGGAAAATTCGGACTCAAAATCATCTTCAATAATGTATCGGTCATACTGCTCGGCCCAACGGATGTATTCGTGCCGTTTGGAGGCCGTTGCTGTAACTCCGCTGGGGTAGCTCCGGTATGGTGTTGTATGCAATACGTCAGCCTTCGTTCCCGATAATGCCTTGCTGTCGATGCCGGAGCTTGTCAGCGGCAGCGAGTCATAGGCAATACCCGCCGCCATATAGACTTGCTCGATCTTCTTATAGGACGGTGATTCTATTGCGTAGATGCGGTTTCTTCCGAGCAATTCAACGATAAGTCCGTAAAGGTACTCCGACCCCGAGCCGATAATGATCTGCTCTATTTCAACCCGTATGCTGCGGTTTCGGGCCAGATAATGGCGAATGGCCTCCCTCAGCTCCTCACATCCACAGTTAGGGGGTTTTCCAAACAACAAATCCCCGTTCTCCGTCAGAACCTTACGCATGGTTTTGCTTAAAACGGATAACGGAAAATCTGGATTAGTATGCTCGATATGATGTAATGTGCGCTCGGTATGGCGTTCGCTAGAAGCCGCAAATCCGTCGGTCTTACGGAATATAACAACAAATCCGCTTCGTTCACGGGATTCCACGTACCCTTCATCGCGAAGCAGAGCATAGGCGTGTTCAACGGTGATTGTGCTTACCCCTGTTTCTTCGGCAAGGCTTCTCTTGGAAGGAAGCTTCGTGTTGTACGGATAGTTTTCGGCAATGATGTCATCCCGTAATTGCTTGTAAAGCTCAATGTAGACGGGACTGTTTTCTTTGTTGATTATATATTTCATCTGGTTATATAAAACACTCCTTGTTTGGTGATTGTAACATGGTCAGATTGAATATACAATACTTTCGTCAAAAAGTAAAGGAGTATAACGAAAAATGAACACAAGAACAAGGAAAATCGTTATGGCCGCACTAATGGCTGCACTTACGTGTGTCGCAACGATGATTATTAAAATTCCTTCCCCCCTTAAAGGATATTTGAATTTGGGAGACTGCATCGTATTGGTTGCGGGCTGGGCGCTTTCACCTGCCTACGGTTTCCTCGCCGCAGGTCTCGGCTCGGCACTTGCAGATATGTTTTCAGTATACGTGACCTATGCCCCGGCAACCTTTGTAATCAAAGGTTTGATGGCACTCATTGCTTTCTACGGGTTTAAGCTTACCCGCAGCAAGCTCAAAAACCTGCCTTCCCGAATCATCAGCGGTATTGCGGCAGAGATTGTGATGATACTCGGATACTTTTTGTTTGAAGGTTTTCAGTACGGATTTATCCCTTCGGCAGCAAATATCCCTGCGAACGGGATTCAGGGTATTGCCGGTCTGATTATCGGTATCATACTGATGAAGATATTCGAGAAAAGCAAAATCACATTGAATTAAAATGCGTTGCGGTCGTGGCTTTTGCAACAGTAAAGTGCCTGAAAAGGCTTTCGGAAGGAGAAATACTATCATTCAATATGCCGCCGATCGTTCTTTTTGCAGGTGTATAGGCGACTCCGTGCAAAACAGGCATCCCGAAAGGAACGCCTGTTTTTCTCTTTTCCTTTTCACCTTTACGGTCTTATGACCCTTCCTTCCTTGCGCTCAAGCTCACGGGGCGTCTCTGCGGCGTAGCCGATTGCGACCGAACCGTACACGATATGGCTTTCGGGAATGCCGAAGGATGTCAGGATCTCCCTTATCTCGGGCATATCGCAGGTGGGATATACCTGGTTTACCCAGCATGAGCCGAGACCGAGTGCGGTCGCCGCAAGCATCATGTTCTCAAGGGCGCAGGCGCAGTCCGCATAGCCGATCTTGTTCTCCCTGTCCTCGCTGACGAGTATCCACGTGGGAGCGTTGTAGTTGCAGCGGTAGCTTTCGTCCTTTGCGCGAAAATGCAGATTGCCCTCCAGTACCGCCTTGGTTATGGCAAGCGTAAGCCTCTGATGCGGCTCGCCCTGCAGCACGGTGAACTTGCAGCTTTGTCTGTTCATGCCGGTAGGTGCGGCAAGCCCCGCCTCGATTATCTGCTGCAGGCTGTCCTCGGGTATTTGCTCCGGAAGGTATGCCCTTATGCTCCTGCGTTCAAGTATCTTTGAGATTGTTTGATTCATGCTTGTTGTCTCCTTTTATTCTTTGTCTATTGTTATTACGGCAAAATAGTTTTCGTCTATTTTCCCAATGCCTTCCTGTATCCGCCTTTTTATTTCTTCGTCGCTCAGCCTGCACTCAAACGGAACGACCACGTCAAATATCAAATTGGTGTGAGTATTCCCCTTTACGAATCTGAAATCGTGTATTTTCAGCTCGCAGTCTATGTCCGAAACGGTCTTTTCCACCAAAGCCCTCATATTCGTTACCTCCTCATCGTCCGTAACGATAGGGTCGAGATGTATCGTGCATTCTACGTTCAGCTCCGAGCGCAATCGCTTTTCGATGTTATCTATAACGTCATGCGTATAGAACACGTTTTCAGCCCCATCCACCTCAACGTGGAGCGAGGCTATCGTCCTGCCGGGTCCGTAATTATGCACCACCATATCGTGTATGCCGAGTGCTTCGGGATATTCGTTCACAACACGCTTTATGCTCTCCACTACCTCAGCATCGGGCGCCTCACCAAGTATGGAGTTTTTGGTTTCGTTCAGCACTTTCACACCGGCGATCATTATCATCACCGCCACGACTGCACCCATGTATCCATCCAGATCCACGCCGAGGAACCTCGATATGAGCGCAGAAAGCAGCACCGCAGTCGTTGCCGCCGCATCCGAAAGGCTGTCCGTTGCCGTCGCCTTTATAACGACCGAGCCGATCTTTTTGGAAATCCTCATATTGAAAAGATACAGCCCTAATTTGACGAGCACCGATACACCCAGCACTATGACCGTGAAAATGCTGAATTCCGTTCCCGTGGGCTCGATTATCTTGCCCACCGAGCTTTTAAGCAATTCAAAGCCTATCAGCAATATTATGAACGCAACGATCATCGAGGCAACGTACTCTATCCTGGCGTGCCCGAAGGGATGCTTTCTGTCCGCCGGCTTCGATGATATTTTGAAGCTGACAAGCGATATGACGGACGTTCCTGCATCGGCAAGGCTGTTCACGGCGTCCGCAGATATTGATATGGAACCCGTCAGCGTTCCGACAGCAAACTTGCCCGCAAACAACAGCACGTTTGCAATTATGCCGACAATGCCCGACATGGTGCCATAGCCTCTCCGCACCGCAGGATCGGAAATATTTTCCCTGTTTTTTATAAATAATTTTGAAAGCAGTTCAACCATATTTTACTCCTCAGCGCAGGCATGCGGCTTTCAGCGGCTTGCATTGGGGACTATCGACGCGACGCATCTTACGGTTATGCACATCTTTCGTCCCTCGTCGTTCATGCCCTCGCTCGTCGTCGCCTTAACACTTATATTCCCCTTGTCGGTTCCAAGGGCGGCTGCAATGTTCTCACGCATCAGCTCCGTGTACGGGGCAAGCTTCGGGCTCTGCGCCACAACGGTTGCGTCTATATTGCCGACGGCAAAGCCTTCTTCCTTCAATATTCCATTCACCCTTTCGAGCAGCGATAAAGAGCAGATCCCCTTGTATGCGGCATCGCTGTCGGGAAAATGCCTGCCTATATCCCCCTTTGCCGCCGCACCGAGCAGGGCATCCATGATCGAATGCACAAGCACGTCCGCATCCGAATGCCCCAAAAGCCCCATTTCATAGGGTATGTCAACGCCGCCGAGTATGAGCCTCCGCCCCTTTTCAAACGCATGGGTGTCCTCCCCATAGCCTATCCGCATTTTGAATGTCTCCATTTCGGTATCTCTCCTTTCGCCGAGAAGCCGTTCAAACAGGGGAATATCCCCGGAATAAGTCAATTTTTGATTTATCAGCTCGCCCTCCACATAATGGGGCGTGCCGCCGGCCAGCATATACACCGCACAGTCGTCCGTTGCGGCATAGCCCTTTTCAAACGCCAGCCCGTATGCGGACAGGATTTTTTTATAATCAAACGTCTGCGGCGTCTGCGCCATTATCAGCGCATTCCTGTCGATCGGCTCGCCCGTCTGTTCGTTTCGCACCGTATCACGGCATTTCAGCGCCGCAATGCCGCTTCCGAAGCACATTGCCGCCTCCGCCGCACGCTTGATAAGCTCTCTGCTGACAAGGCATCGGGCGCAGTCGTGTATATGCACTATATCCGTGTCCGCATCAAGGCACTCAAGCCCTCTCATCACGGACTCCTGCCTCGTTTTGCCGCCGGTCGTCACCCTGATGTTTGAGTACCTTTCCTTTAGACGCTCCGCCGCCTGTCTTGTGTTGTCGGACACGATAACCGCAATTATATCGGCGTCGGAGAATGCCTCCGCACAAAGCTCCAGCGGCGTCTTTCCCGCTATCGTCATGGTCGTCTTATTCTGACCGTCGCCAACTGTGCCCATGCGGCTTCCGGACCCCGCTGCAAGTATGAGTGCGGCTGTTTTCATGCTGTCCCTCCGTGTTTACGCTAATATATATATTTTATGCCAATAAGCGGTAAAATGCAAGCTGTCGAATTTTGCTCCGAAAAAGCGAAAAAGCTCAAAAAAAACTAAATATAGTGGTGTGCGGTACTTGCAGCCACCATATTTTGTGGTGTATAATATAGGCGGCATAGAAAATATGTATAGTCATTATATTCGAGGCGGCGCATAAATATGGATAAAATAAAAACCGTTATCTGCCTGGCGGGGCAGGAATTTCGAATCAAGGTGGGCGATGATGAGGCTTATGTTCAGCAGCTCGCCGATTTTGTGAACGGCAAAATAGACTCCGTTCAGTCCGTCTATCCCCAGCTTTCATCCAATCAGTCTGCGCTCTATGCTCTGCTTGAGCTTGCGGACGAATATCAAAAGCTCAAAAAGAATTACGAGGAGCTCGAAGGCCGCATCTCGCAGCTTAGGGACATCCCGAGGACAAGCCCCTCTGCAATGCCCGTAAAGCGCCCCTTCGAGAGCGTTAAAAAACCGGTTATGACCGAAAGCTGATATTTGGGCGGTATCGGAAAGCATTTTACTACGGCGGTACAGAGCACACGCTCTGCCCGCTTTTTATTTTTTCTTGTCCTTATCGTAAAAAATACTTATCTCAAACCGGTCAAAATCTATCGGCTCGATAAAGTCCTGCGCCTTGAACACGGTATGCGAAAACTCCCGCAGCTCCCTGACGTGTTTTTTAAGTATCACCGGTCTCGGCAAATCAAACGCAGCGCACAGCTCGCCGATCACGTCCGACCAATTCTCAACGAGCGCAGGCGTTTCGTAATGCGTTTCAGTCACCGCATCCGCCACCATTTGATTGTCCCTGCGAATTATTCCCCAAAGTTTCATCGAAAACCGCCTTCCCTAAGCTCATAAGCCCATTCTGCCCTGCATAGACATACTGCATATAAACGCAAGAATATCAATTCGGGCTTTTCATGCCTATGATAATACATTATACTGTCCAATTCAAGCGCAGGCGATCACAAAATCCGCCGCTGGATTTTCAAAAAGCATACTGCCATTGCCGTGAACGGATATGGAGGGTGACTTTTTCGGTGCTTTGCGGTATAATGTGTGCAGACGATCACGGAGGCGTGTTTTATGGAAATATGGGACGCATACGACTCAGCTTTCAACAAAATTGAGGGTAAGTCGCTTATACGGGGCGAAGCCATCCCCGACAATATGTTTCATTTGGTATGCGATATTCTGGTGCGGCACACGGACGGAAGCTATCTTCTGATGCGGCGGGATACTCGAAAGCCCTACGGCGGAATGTGGGAGGCGTCAGCGGGCGGCTCCGCTTTGGCGGGCGAAACGCCCCTTCAATGTGCAGTAAGGGAGCTGAGAGAGGAAACCGGCATAGTCTCCGACCGTATCGTTCAGGTAGGCATCGTCCGCGGAATAAGCTCCTTCTATGCTGAATTTATCTGCACCACGGACTGTGACAAGCACTCCGTCACCTTGCAGGAGGGTGAAACCACGGATTATCGCTGGGTCAGCAAAGAGAAGCTTCTCGCCATGACGCCCGAGGAGCTGATAACCCACAGGATACAGCGGTTTGTTCCGGAGCTGAAAAGCAGCAGCATATAAAGCAGCAGCGGTTAAAAACCTGCGGATAATCGCAAAATGTCCCACCCTTGACGGATGGGACATATTTGTTGCTTTTATCGTTCCGCCGGATTTGACGGAAGTTATGAAGCGCTTGTTCTTATTTGATCTCGCAGGTTGCGCCGACAGCCTTGAAGACCTCAACGATCTTCTCTGCGTCTTCCTTGGAAACGCCTTCCTTGAGGGTGCTGGGAGCGCCATCAACGAGGTCCTTTGCTTCCTTGAGACCGAGACCGAGGAGACCGCGGACTTCCTTGATAACGTTGATCTTCTTGTCGCCGACGTCCTTGAGGATTACGTCGAACTCGGTCTTCTCTTCTACTTCTTCAACAGCTGCGGGGCCTGCTACTACTACTGCAGACGCTGCTGCGGAAACGCCAAACTCCTCCTCGAGAGCCTTTACGAGGTCAGCGAGCTCGAGAACGGTCATAGCTTTGATATCAGCAATAAGTTGTTCAATATTCATTACAATTTCCTCCAAATTTTTTTGTTGTTTTGTTTTTGTCGTTACTCAGCAGCTTCCACAGCTTCTGTAGTGGTTTCTTCGGGTGCGCCGCCCATCTTGTCTGCGATGGCCTGGATAACCCTTGCGAAGCTCGAAATGGGAGACAGCATGCTGCCCAGCATCCTTGCGATAAGAACATCGCGGGAGGGAAGCTCTGCAAGGTTGTTCATATCGTCTGCGGACGATACGGCACCGTTGATAACGCCGCCCTTGATCTCGCACTTCTTGACCTTCTTGATCGTCTCTTTGAGAATCTTTGCGGGTGCGACCGCATCATCATAACCGAACGCAAAAGCGCTGGGACCGGCGAGCATAGCCATGACGCTGTCGTCAATGCCTGCTTCCTTTGCCGCACGCTCCACGATGGAGTTCTTCAAAACTACATACTCGACGCCTGCTTTACGCATCTCGCTACGCAGATTTGTGACTTCCTCAACGGTCAGACCACGATAATCAAAGAATACTACGGATTGAGCTTTTTTAAACTTTTCCGCAACTTCGGCAACCTTCCTGGCTTTCATCTCTATAATTTGAGCATTTGCCATTTATGGTTTCACCTCCTTCTTTAATCTAAGACAAAATCCCTCGTCCATACAAGACAAGGGATGCACAAATCAATCATCAGACTTATTTGTACCAACCTCGGCGGGATATTAAGCAATCGGTAAACCGCTGCACCTGCTGTCTATGGTGTGGACAGAATTTTGACAGTCGAAGTTTATCATACGGTCCCCTTCCTGTCAACACCGTTTTTCAATATATTTTCCCGAATTTTTGCCTTTTCGGGCATTTTTGTTGGCTATTCTCCGCTGCGTATAGTATAATAACAAAAACCTCGGAGGTGTACAATGTCTGAAAAATGGGATAAACGCTTCATGGAGCTTACGCAGCAGATCGCAGGATGGTCAAGCTGCTATCAGCAGGGGCGCAAGGTCGGCGCCATAATAGTGAAAAACAAGCGCATCCTCACCACGGGCTACAACGGTGCGCCCGCCGGTATTCCAAGCTGCGTTGACAAGCAGGAGTGCCTGCGGCGAAAGCTTGGCATACCCTCCGGCACCAAGCACGAGCTCTGCTACGGCATTCACGCCGAGCAAAACGCCATCATCCAGGCCGCAAAGCTCGGCATCAGCATTGACGGAGCAACACTTTACTGCACCCACCAGCCCTGCGTTATATGCGCCAAAATGATCGTCAATTCGGGCATATCCCGTGTGGTTTTCGGTGAAGGCTACCCCGACGACTTCTCGCTCGAAATTTTCCGCCTGGCAAACGTCCCCATCGAGCGCTACAACCCGACGGACAGACCAAAAGGCTGACCCCGAAAGCTCCCCTCATCGGTCAAAAAAGCGAGTAAATAGCACCTTTTGGTCACCGATACTGTCTTTTGGGCTAACCCGAGCAAAAAAACAAAAATATTTCCTATTTTCGTATTGACAAGGACGTGTTCCTTCGATATAATAGCCAATGTGCCGAGCCGAGATGCGGCTTCGGGCACAAAGGTAACTGGGTGTGGCGCAGTTTGGTAGCGTGCTTGAATGGGGTTCAAGAGGCCGGAAGTTCGAATCTTCTCACCCAGACCAACATAAGAACGAAAGTTATGATACCATTGGTGTTGCAGCTTTCGTTCTTTTTCTATATCTCGAAAACCCTGTGTCATAAGGGTTTCTGACACTTTGGCAGAAAAGATTAATTTCATTGTATCAAAATTAATCACACAAAAGTCGAAGTTGAGTGACTCAAACCTCCCCATTATTATTGCCATCAAATCACAATGAAACTTTTCTCAAAAGAATAGTTTCATCATGAACGAGATTAGTTTCATTGTGGTAGAAAAGTTTCAGTATGATAAAGATTAGTTTCTGTGTCAAGAAAATTTACAATTGCATCTTGAAAAAGTTCGCACAAACGAATATAATATATATAACGAATTTATGGGGAGTTAGGTGTATGAATGAAATGATGACAGTCCAATCTGCCGCTCAGAAGTGGGATATTACACCACGTCGAGTGCAGATTTTATGCAACGAAGGTCGTATAGATGGAGCGGTCAAAAGAAGTGGTGTTTGGTTTATTCCCATAACCACTCAAAAACCCGCAAGGCAAAACAAACTTTCTAAAAATCAAACAAGAAAAGCAACGATAAATGTTTTATCATTGTTTTCGGGTTGCGGTGGTATGGATTTAGGATTTGAGGGTGATTTTGAAGTATTAAAATCCTGTATAAATTCTAAGGTCAACACAAATTGGAATGTTACCCCTGTAGATGAACATTGGGTACGTCTGCCTAAAAATAGATTTCATACAGTTTTTGCTAACGATATTAGAGAAGATGCAAAGGCGGCTTGGACAAATTATTTTGGAAAGCGTGGAATTGCTACTTCAACATATTATCTTGACAGTATCGTCGATCTTGTTAAACTACACAAGGAAAACGGGATGCCTGTGTTCCCCGAAAACATTGATATTGTAACCGGCGGATTTCCTTGTCAAGACTTTTCAATTGCAGGAAAAAGACAGGGATTTGATTCGGATAAGAGTCATACTGGAAAAAAGATAGTTGGCACTGATACTCCAAGTGTAGAAAGCCGCGGTCAGTTATATATGTGGATGCGTGAGGTTATCTCCATTACGCAACCCAAAGTATTTATTGTTGAAAATGTCAAAGGACTTGCAAATCTTGGCGATGTAAAAGCAATTATTGAACACGATTTTAGTACGATTTCTGAAAATGGTTATCTTGTTGTACCAGCAAGAGTATTGCACGCCGCTAATTATGGTGTGCCACAATCAAGAGAAAGAGTAATTTTCTTTGGATTCAAGAAATCAGCACTAACCCCAAAGGCGCTTGAAGCTCTTTCTATGTCAAGTATTCCTGAAGGATTTGATCCATATCCGCTCATAACACATGCTTATAACACTTCGGGGATTAACTTATTGCCACCAGTAACACTAAAACAAGCCTTTATTGGATTAGATGAGCCAGAGAAAGCGACTGATATTTCGCAGCAAAAATATTCAAAAGCAAAGTATATGGGCAAACATTGTCAGGGACAGACAGAAGTTAAACTTGATGGTATTGGTCCAACCATACGTTCCGAACATCACGGTAATATTGAGTTTCGCCGTTTGAGTGTTGAACACGGTGGTGCTTATGCTGATGAACTAAACAGCGGCAAAATAGAGCGTAGATTGACAATTAGGGAATGTGCCCGTATTCAAACTTTTCCTGATGGATATGATTTCGTTTTCAAAAACAACATCACCAACAGCTCTGTATCTGCGTCAGAAGCTTATAAGTTAATTGGTAATGCCGTTCCACCGTTGTTAGGGTTTCATATTGCAAAACGCATAGAAACCTTATGGGATGTGTATTTTGGAGGTGAAGAAAATGATAATATCCGAGAATAAAAAGCCGCCATTAGACGAATTTAGAGCATTGATGGCTAAAACCGATGCTATGCTCAATGCGGAAGCAAAGGGAAGAGAGTTGTATTATCAAGGTCGCAATGGCACACAATTAGAGGAAGATGTTTGCGATGCTTTGTCAAGGTGTGCTGTTCACACGCCGTTTGAAGGAACAATACAATTAATTTCAGGTGCTTCTTTCCCTGATATAGTTGCGAATAGATTCTATGGTGTAGAAGTGAAAAGCACAAATAAGAATCACTGGAAATCAATAGGTAGCAGTATATTAGAATCAACACGTGATCAAAATGTCGAACGAATTTTTCTTACCTTTGGAAAGTTAGGTTCACCTATTGCTTTTATGAGTCGCCCTTACGAGGAATGTTTGTCAGGAATATCTGTAACTCACTATCCTCGCTATCAAATTGATATGAAACTTGGTGTAGGAGAAACTATATTTGACAAGATGGGTATTCCATATGACACATTACGAAAAATGGAAAACCCTGTTGCACCAGTTTCTCAATATTATAAACAGCAATTAAAGCCAGGAGAAAGTTTGTGGTGGGCAACTGATTCAGATATAGAAGAAACTGTTGCTCCCCCTACAGTTCGGTTGTGGAGCACATTGTCCCACGAAGAAAAAAACTATTACACGGTGCAAGGTTATGCTCTGTTTCCTGAAATTTTAGGGCATAATAGTACAAAAAAATATCAAAGATATGCACTTTGGCTAGCTACGAACTGTGCTGTTATTAACACCAATATTCGTGACCAATTTTCTGCTGGCGGACGTGTTGATATTGTAACCGCAAATGGAATATACGAACGAATGCCTGCCGCATTTGGAAGAATACAACGATATAAAGATTTGATAGTTGAAACCATTATATCAGCTAATCCCGAAGTTCTTAAAGAACATTGGATGATGATTTACCTCCCTGACAATCGGCTATTGTATTGGTGTCAGCGAGTTGCAATTTGTGCTGGTGTAACCAAAGACGAAACTCACATATACTACGAGATGTTACGTTCGATATTTGGTATTTAAGTTATTATTTCTAAAAGTTGCATTCCCATTTTCGGTTGCATTTCAATGCAACTTTGCAACCCGATGCAACCCGTATCAAAAATCGCATTATAATTCACATAAAACGACAGGTTTAAGCCTGTCGTTTTTTGCACCCCCGAGCAAAGCGAAGCACCCTATGGAGCGCAAATATCCGCAGGGTGCTTTTCTGTCCGAATACGGATGCCCGAAACCAACTTGCATATAAGTCTTTCGGATAAAAGCAAACCGCCTCCCGCTGACTGCGGGAGGCGGCTCTGTTTCATTGTTGCTTTTTGGGGAGATCGGGCAATTACTCGTCCTCTTCCTCGTCCTTCTTTGCCGCCTCGATTATCTTCTGTGCGATGTTGGCGGGAACGTCCTCATAGCGTACAAACTCCATCTTGAACGAGCCCCTTGCCTGCGTCATGGAGAGCAGGTCGGTAGCATAGGTGAACATCTCGGAAAGCGGAGCCTCGGCGATAACCTCGGTGCCCTCGGAGGTGGGGTTGGTACCGATAACACGACCGCGGCGACGGCTCATATCGCCCATAATGTCGCCCATGTAGTCGTCCGGAACGAGTATATCGTAGCGATATACCGGCTCGGTAAGTACGGGTGATGCCTTTGCACAGGCTGCCTTGTAGGAAAGCCTTGCAGCGGACTTGAACGCAACTTCCTTGGAGTCAACGGGATGGTACTTTCCGTCATAGAGGGTCGCCTTTACGCCGGTCATGGGATAGCCTGCCAAAACGCCCCTGAGCATTGCCTCTTTAAGTCCCTTTTCAACCGCGGGAATGAACTCCTTCGGTACAACGCCGCCGACGATTGCGTTTACAAACTCGAAATCGCCATCGGGAAGCGGCTCAAAGCGCATCTGAACAACGCCGAACTGACCTGCGCCGCCGGACTGCTTCTTATGCTTACCTTCTGCCTCTGCGGTGGACCTGATGGTTTCCCTGTACGCCACTCTGGGAGCGTTGAGCTGTGCCTCAACCTTGAACTTGTTGGCAAGCTTTGCGCAGGTGACGCCGATGTGGGTCTCGCCGATACCGCCGAGCAGAACGTCGCCGGTTTCTGCGTTCTTTTCGAGGGAGATGGTCGGGTCTTCTTCCTTCATACGGTTGAGACCTGCGATTATCTTGTCGTCCTCGCCCTGCTTCTTGGCGGCAACCGCCTTGAAGATGCAGGGTTTCGGGAACTCGATGTTCTCAAATACGATGGGTGCGGAAGCATCGCAGAGGGTGTCGCCGGTTACGGTGAACTGCAGCTTTGCCATTGCGCCGATGTCGCCCGCCTCGAGCTTATCGACGGTGACGAGGTTTTTACCCCTCATAATGTATACGGTTCCGGGCTTCTCAGCCTTTTCGGCATTGGAGTTGTATGCCGAAACGGTGTTCGAGAGGGTGCCGGAGAATATCTTCATAATGGAGATCTTGCCCACGAACGGGTCGGCAACGGTCTTCATGACCTGGGCGGCAAACTTGCCGTATGCGCCGATCTCGACGTTTTCCCCGGTCTTGGGGTTGGTTGCCTTGCGAACCATCGCCTTGCTTGCGGTGGGCATATAGTGGATAAGGTTGTTCATGAGCGTGGTAACGCCAATGTTCGGCTGAGCCGCACAGCAGCATACAGGGGTTACGAGACCGAGCTCGACGCCCTTGCAAAGACCCATGATCATTTCTTCCTTGGAAAGGGTGCCTTCCTCGAAATACTTCTCCATGAGCTCTTCGTCGCTCTCCGCTGCCGCTTCGGTCAGAGCCTCAATAAGCTCCTGCGCACGACCCTCGAGGTTTGCGGGTACGGGGATCTCTTTTTCGCCCTTTGCTCCGAACTCGTATGCGGTCATCGTGGTAAGGTCAACATAGCCCTTGAATGCGCCGCCTTCCATAATGGGAAGCTGGATCGGAACGACGGAGGGACCGAACTTTTCGGTAAGTGCGGCAACGACCTTGTCGAAGTTTGCATTTTCCCTGTCCATCTGGTTTACAACCATCATGCTGGGCTTAGAGGTCTTTTTGCACATTGCAACGCTCTTTTCGGCGCCGACCGTTACGCCGGACACTGCGCCGACGACGATGAGAGCCGCATCGGCAAGCGCCATTGCTTCAGCCACTTCGCCGTAGAAGTCGAAGCCGCCGGGTGCGTCGATTATATTGACCTTTGTGCCGTTCCACTCAAAAGGTGCGACCGCCGCACTGATGGAAATTGTGCGTTTTACCTCCTCCGGATCGTAGTCGGTGGTGGTGGTTCCGTCTTCAACACGCCCCATGCGATCGAGAAGCCCTGCGTTGAAAAGCATTGCTTCGGTCAAAGTCGTCTTACCCTCGCCGCCATGACCAAAGATGCCGATGTTGCGGATGTTTTCTGCCGTATAAGCTTTCATGAATTTATTTCCCCCTGTTGGAATTTAGTTACATTTATAAACCGACGCATGAAACGCCAAATATTATTTTAGCAGTAAATTTGCCCCTTGTAAAGATAAACAAAGGGCAAAAACCTCTTTTTTCCGATATATTTTAGTTTTTCAGGGCGTTTTCCACGTCCGAAGCTATCTGTTTTTTAAGCTCCTGAAGGCTTTCAAACTTCTTTTCCCCCCTCAGGAAGCGCAGAAACTCTATTTTTATCGTTTTGCCGTATATATCGCCGCTAAAGCCGATGATATGGGTCTCTATACGGATTTCGCCGTCACTGTTTACCGTCGGATTGCTCCCCACGTTGGTTACGGCGCTGTACGTCTGCCCATTTACAAAAGCCCTCGAGGCATATACGCCGCCTTTGGGAAGCACCTTCCCGTCGGGGGCGGCGATGTTTGCGGTAGGAAAGCCTATTCCCGTGCCTATCCTTTTGGCGGAAACTACCTCGCCGCATATTGAATAAGGCTCGGTCAGCATTTTGTTTGCGCTCTCCACCTCGCCATCTGCTATGAGTCCCCTCAAATATGTGCTTGAAACAGTCTTATCTTCAAGCATTACCGGGGAGATCACGCTCACCTCGAACCCGAGCCTTTTGCCAAGCTCAAGCATCAGCCCGGCGTTGCCGGCCTTGGCCTTGCCGAAGGTGTAGTTGTATCCCACTACCGCCGCCGCCATATCATACTCACCGATGAGCATATCCACAAATTCGTACGGCGACAGCTCCATAAGCTGCTCAAACGGATGCACTATGACGGCTATATCCTGCCGCCTCAATGCCTCTATCCTCTCGGCGTCGTTCATTATGCGCCTTACGGCTCTAAATTTTCCCGCCGGATGAACGTCAAAAGTGAACACACACGGCTCTGCGCCGAGCCTTTCGGCGATGCGCTTTGCCGCCTCGATAAGCGCTTTATGTCCTGTATGCACACCGTCGAATGTGCCGAGTGCGATTACCCTTTTCATGCCGCCTTCATTCGCCGAGCATAAGGCACATTTTCAACTTGCCGCCGTCCGCCGTACCCAAGCCCTCAAATACTCCGTCAATATAAATTCTCATTTTTCCGCACGGCGCATCCATGCCGCAGTTTATGTCCGCACCGTTGAGCAATCTCGTCCTCTGACGTTCGCTGAGCCCGTTCAGCCTGAGTTCCGGCATATTGCAAAGTGCGGCATCCATGGGCACGACCGCCTCTTTCAGCCTGTCCTGTTCCTTAAGCAGTCTGAGCTCCGCTACGGAATGAGCGTTTTCTATCCTGAAATCGCCCGATGCCGTCCTCAGAAGAAAGCTCATGTATGCACAACCGCCGACCACCTCGCCTATATCGTGGCAGACGGTGCGGATATACGTTCCCTTGGAGCATACTATCCTGACAAGATGGCGATTTTCGCCCGTGTTTGCAAGATACTCTGTTTCATAAACGGTTATGTCCCTGACCTTAGGCTCTATTTTTTCGCCGCTTCTTGCAAGTTTATACAACTTTACACCGTTCTGGTTCAGCGCAGAGTAGATAGGAACGCTTTGTCTGACGTCACCGTGAAAGCCCTCCAGCGCCCTGCAAACATCGTCCTTTGATACGGTCCTGTCCGATTCTGCGATCACCTTACCGTAGCTGTCCTGGGTATCGGTCGCCATCCCGAAGGCTATCTCGGCAATATACTCCTTTTTCTTGTCCACAAGGTAATCAAAAAGCCGTGTTGCCCTGCCCACGCAAACGGTAAGCACACCTGCAGCACCCGGGTCGAGCGTGCCTGCGTGACCTACCCGTTTCGTATCAAATATGCGCCTTAAATCCGTTACAACATCCGAGGAGGTCAGTCCCGGGGGCTTTAATACGTTTACGATTCCCTCAAGCATATCCTTTAATCGCCGTTCTCAATCTCTCTCAATGCGGCATCCACCACTGTATTGTATGTTTTTTGATAGTTCCAGTAGGAGGTGTAGCCTGCCGCACGCTCATGTCCGCCGCCGCCGAATTTCTCGGCTATTGCAGCAACGTTTGCATACTCGTTCGAGCGCATGCTGACCTTGAGTGAGCCGTCCTTTGCCTGACGGATGAATATCGCCAGCTCCACGGTATCAATATCCCTTATCCTTTCGACTATGCCCTCGCAGTCCTCATTCGTCGCCCTGACCTCGAGCATATCCTTTTGGCTGATTGGGATAAGCCCTATCCTGCCGTCCGCAAGCAGCTCCAGCTTGTTCAGCGCCCTTGCAAGCAGGCGCATCTTGGATACGGGAAAGTGCGAATACACCTGCCTGTTCAGCTTCGCCACGTCAAAGCCGTATTGCATAAGCTCCGCCGCAGCGGTAAGCGAAGCAACGTTCGTATTTGAGTGGGAAAATCTGCCCGTGTCGGTCATTATTCCCATATACAGACAAAGCGCCGTTTCCTCGTCAAGCTTTACACCGAGAGCCTTTGCAAGCTCATACACCACCTCACAGCACGACGAGGTTTCGCCCTGCACATGATTGAGCATGGCAAAGCCGTCGTTTGTGGCGTGGTGATCAATATTTATCGTAAGCTCCGCCGCATCGAACAGCTTTCCTGCGCCGCCGAGCCTCTGTTTATCGGCGCAGTCAACCGTTATGACCGTCTTTTTCCTGCCCGCCGTTTCGGGCGAGCCGAAATCGTATGCGTAAGGCAGGAACGAATAGATGGGCGGCATGCGGCTGTCGCACACCATCACTGCCCGCTTGTTCATCGTCAAAAGTATCTGATAAAGCCCAAGGCAGGAGCCTATCGCATCACCGTCGGGCGATACGTGCGGAATAACCGCAAAATCATCGCCGTTTTTTATCGCCTCCGCAATTTCCGACAGAGGATTATTCGTCATTTTCCTCCTCCGTTTCCTCGGGCGTTATGTTCAGCCCGTCCAGTATCTTGGAAATATGAACGCTGTACGCTATGGAGTCGTCCAGCTCAAAGCGGAGCTTCGGCACACGGCGTATATCTATTCTGTTTCTAAGCTCCCTCGCTATAAACCCGCTTGCATGGTTCAGCGCCGCAACGCTGTCCTCCCTCGCCTTCTGCGACTGTGAGTACACGCTTACACGCACCTTGCACAGCGTCAGGTCGCTTGTCGCCTCGGCGGACATTATAGTTGTCATCTCGGATATTCTCGGGTCCTTCAGCTCCCTGATTATCTCGGAGATGCCTTTTTTTATTTCTTCACTTATTCTGTCGTATCTCAATGACATACGCTTTCCCCTTTCTTTGCAGATTTCGGACGGTCTGTCAGCGCTTTACTTCCTCCATAACGAAGGCTTCGATTATGTCGCCTTCCTGTATGTCGTTAAAGTTCTCTATGCCGATACCGCATTCGTAGCCGGCGGCAACCTCCTTGGCGTCATCCTTGAAGCGCTTGAGCGATGCTATCTTGCCCTCATGGCAGACTATGCCGCCCCTTACGACTCTGACACGTGCATTCCTCTGCACCTTGCCGTCCTGTACATAAGCGCCTGCGATGGTGCCGACACCCGAAACCTTGAACGTATTTCTAACCTCTATTCTGCCGAGCGTTACCTCCTGATATACGGGAGCGAACATACCCTTCATTGCGTTTTGAATGTCCTCGATGGCGTTATAGATAACACGGTACATACGGACGTCAACCTTTTCACGCTCCGCCGCCTGCCTTGCCACGGAGTCGGGACGCACGTTGAAGCCGATTATTATGGCGTTTGAAGCCGATGCAAACATTACGTCGGAGCCGGTTATCGCACCCACGCCGCCATGTATGCAGCGCACCCTTACTTCCTCGTTGGAAAGCTTTTCAAGCGCCTGCTTTACCGCCTCGACCGAACCGTGAACATCTGCCTTGACGATGACGTTCAGCTCCTTCATCTGTCCGTCGGATATCTGATTGAACAGGTCATCGAGCGAAACCTTCTGCGCAACCTTTATCTGCTCCGCCTTCAGCTTATCCCTGCGCTCCTCGGCAACGAGCCTTGAAAGTTTTTCGTCATCGGCAACGTTAAGCACGTCGCCCGCCGACGGTACCTCGTTAAAGCCGAGAACCTCGACCGGCTGACCGGGTCCCGCTGAATCTATCCTGCGGCCCTTGTCGTCCATCATCGCCCTCACCTTGCCGTATGCTACGCCGGCAACAATGGTGTTTCCTACCCTCAGCGTGCCGTTTTGCACCAGTACGGTAGCAATGGGGCCCCTGCCCTTATGCAGCTCGGCCTCGATGATCGTACCCTTTGCCGCCCTGTTCGGGTTCGCCTTGAGCTCGAGCACCTCCGCCTGAAGCAGTACCATTTCAAGCAGTGTATCAAGGTTCATGCGTTTCTTTGCCGATACGGGAACGCATATCGTATCTCCGCCCCAGTCCTCGCACACAAGACCGTGCTCTGTAAGCTGCTGAAGCACTCTTTCGGGGTTTGCCGTATCCTTGTCTATCTTGTTTATCGCAACGACTATCGGCACTCCCGCCGCCTTTGCGTGGTTTATCGCCTCAACGGTCTGGGGCATTATGCCGTCGTCCGCAGCGACAACGAGTATGACTATATCCGTTACCTGCGCACCCCTTGCACGCATAGAGGTGAACGCCTCATGACCGGGGGTATCTATGAACGTTATCAGCTTACCGTTGCAGCTTACCTGATATGCGCCGATATGCTGGGTGATCCCGCCTGCCTCGCCCTCGGTGACGCTCGAATGCCTTATCGCATCGAGCAGGGAGGTCTTGCCGTGGTCAACGTGACCCATTATGGTGACCACCGGAGGACGCCCTATAAGGCTCGCCTCGTCATCCTCTGCGTTTGCGGCCTCGGCAAGAGCATCCGCCGCCGTCTTTGCGGGCGTGTATTCAAGCTCTATATCGTAGTCCGCCGCTATCAGGGCGCAGGTATCAAAGTCTATCTCCTGGTTAATGGTAGCCATTATGCCCATAAAGAACAGCTTCTTGATTATCTCGGCCGCCGGCTTGCCTATCTTCTCCGACAGATCCTTTACGCTGATGGTTTCCGTTGTAATCACCGCCTTCTCAATCTTTACGGGTTCGGGCTTATGCACCTGCTGCTGCTTTTTCTGCTTGTGCCATTTTCCTACCGCCGCATCCTCGTCCCATCCGGCGTTGTTTGCAGCCTTGCCGGAGTTTTTCTTGTTCCTGTTTTTCTTATCGTCTCTCGACTTGTCACGTCCGTCCTTTGAGGACTGTCCGCCTATCGCCACCATGCGCTCGCCGCCGTGCTGGCGCTGTCTGCCGTCGTCCCTGTCCCTGCGTCCGTCATTCTGCTTCGGTGCGGTCTTGCCGGAGTAATCCTCCCTGCTTTCCTCATGCTCCTCTTTCGGCTTTTTCGGCGCTCTTTCGGGCTCCTTCTTTTCAACCGCCTTCGGCTTTTCCTCGGGCTTCGGCTCGATCGTCTCCGGCTCGTGCTTCACCTCCGGCTTTTCCTCAGGCTGCTTCTCGGGCTCGGGTATTACCTCCGGCTCGGGCTTTTTCGGCTCTGCGGCAGGCGTCTGCGCCTCAACCGCCTTCTCGGGCTCGGTCTCCTCTTCCTTGCCGCCGCCTGCCTGTGCGCCCAGCTTCTCGTCTTCCTCGAGCATCTTTCTGAAACGCTCGCGTCTTTCGTTCTCCTCATCCTCTTTGCGCTTCTTTGCTTCCTTTGCTTTGAGGTCGGATTCATATCTTCTGGACTTTTGAATGAGCTCGTTCGTGTCCGTCTGCAAGGTCTTTATTCGCTCAAAAAGCTCCTTGGTCTGTTTTTCAAGTTCTTTCACGGTCTCTGACATTTTTGCCATTCATCAACACCCCCCGTTTTTCGCATTGTCGATTTCCTTCATCCGAGCATTCATTATCATTTCCGCAAATCCTCTGTCGGTTATCACCGCCACCATTCTTGCCTCCTTGCCTATCGCCTGCCCCATGTCCTCCAGGGTAAGCATGGGTATATTCAGGTTTTCGCTTCTGTTCGTCCAGCGCTTGAGCGTGGCTTCGGACGCCCCCGGGTCTATCACTATCAGCGCCGCTTTTTTGCCGCCGCAGGCTCTTTCGGCCGCAAATTCGCCAGAAACGCATTTGCCCGCCTTCATCGCAAAGCCTACGGCCGCCCTCGTTTTATTCATCACAGGCGCTCAATTCCTCCTTAAGCTGTTCGTACACGCTCTTTTCCACGGCTGCGCCGAAGGCCCTTTCAAGCCCTCTGACCTTTATCGCCCTGTCAAGGCATTCGGTGTTTTTGCAGATGTATGCTCCTCTGCCCGCCGCTTTGCCCGTTCTGTCAAGCGAAACAACGCCCTCGCCTGTTCTCACGATGCGAACAAGGCTGCGCTTTTCAACCATCTGTCTGCATCCGACGCACATTCTCATGGGTATTTTCTTCGGCATTGTTTTCTCCTCTTCGGGTCGTATCAACGACTTATATTTCCTGCTGCTCCGCCGCCGCCATTTCCGCCTGCTCAAGGCGTGAGATCTCCTCCTCTATCTGGCTGTTGCTCTTTATGTCAATCTTCCAGCCCGTAAGCTTTACGGCAAGCCTTGCATTCTGTCCGTCTCTGCCAATTGCAAGCGAAAGCTGATTATCGGGAACGACTACCCTGGCCGCCTTCTCTTCCTCGTTTACGTAAACCATGAGTACCTTTGCGGGGCTGAGCGCCTTTGCAATGTACATGGCGGGATCGGGATCCCATTCTATTATATCTATCTTCTCGTTGCGAAGTTCGTTGACTATTCTTTCCACTCTTATGCCCTTTTGTCCTACGCAGGAGCCTACCGCATCGACACGTGCGTCGGAGGAATGCACCGCAACCTTCGTCCTGTAGCCGGCTTCCCTTGCGATGGATTTTATCTGCACAACGCCCGACTGTATCTCCGGCACCTCAAGCTCAAACAGCCTCTTTACGAGACCGGGATGGGTTCTGGAAACAAGTACCTGCGGGCCTTTGCTCGTGCGGCGCACCTCAAGCACATAAACCTTGAGCCTCTCGCTCGGCTCATAGCGCTCCTCCGGGGGTATCTCCTTTCCGTCGATAAAGCCGTCGGTGCGTCCAAGCTCAACGTAAACGCCGTTCTTCTCAATACGCTGTACGATCGCAGTTAGGACCTCGTTTTCCTTTTCAACAAACTCGTCGAATATCATGCCTCTCTCCGCCTCACGGATGCGCTGCACGATAACCTGCTTTGCGGTCTGCGCCGCTATTCTTCCGAAGTTCTTCGGCTTTACCTCCTCCTCGACAACGTCGCCGACGCCGTAAAGGGGGTTTATCTTCTTTGCGTTTGCAAGCGAGATCTCGCTCAAGGGGTTTTCTACGGTCTCCACGACGGTCTTTGATGCAAATACCTTTACGTCGCCCGTTTCACGGTCTATGTCCGCGCGTGCGTTGACTATGGCTGCGCTGTCCTTGCTGTAATTGCGTTTGTATGCGGAAATAAGTGCCGTTTCAAGCGCATCGAGCAATAAGTCCTTGCTTATTCCTCTGTCCCTCTCGATTGCATCCAGTGCTTCAATAAATTCTGCGTTCATTTTTTCTCTCCTAAAAATTTATAACGGTATTAAAATTCTATATACGGTCTGAGCAGCGCCGTATCCCTGCGCTTGAAGGTCATCTGACCCGCCGGTCTGCCCTTTTCCGTTATCTCAAGGGTATAGCTTTCCTCATCGTAGGAAACCAGCTTCCCGAGAAATTCCTTCTTTTTGTTCACCGCCGCATAGAGCTTTGCGGTAACAAGAACATCGAGGTTTCTTGCAAAGTCCCTGTCGCTCTTTATCGGTCGGTCAAGACCCAGCGACGACACGCTCAGATAGTACGGCTCGCTGATGGGGTCCGCCTCGTCGAGCAGCGGGTCAACCGTGCGGCTCACGCTCTCGCAGTCATCGAGCGTTATGCCGTTGGGTGAGTCGATAAACAGCGTCAGCACCATGTTGCCGTCCTCTTTTTGATACTGCACCTCGTAAAGCTCGTATCCCAGGCGTTCTACCGCATCTTTAACGATTTCATATACGGTATCCGTAATTTTCATCGTTTTCCTCCGTTCTTTGATTTACGCAGCTTCTTTCAAAATGAAAGGATGGGAAAACTCCCACCCTTCAAAGTAACTGCATCCAACGTATGGCATTATACCATGCCGCGCGCTCCATTGCAAGCGAAAAATAATCAAAATCGCCGTCGTCACTCGGTTTTTTTGTGATATTTTTGCCGCAAATCATGTTTTCCCATAGTTCCGCACCAAATATATTATTTTTGGTGTTGCATTTTTGAAATAACTGTTGTACAATACTACCCGTACCGAAAAGACCGCTTGACGGTCGGAGATATTCCTCCTTAGCTCAGTCGGTAGAGCATGCGGCTGTTAACCGCAGTGTCGTTGGTTCGAGTCCAACAGGGGGAGCCAGGAAAAAGTCCCTTTTGCCGATAGGCAGAAGGGACTTTTTCGATGATATCCGTTCCCTGTGGTCACGGATGATATATCTTCGATATGATACCGCTCTGCGAGCGATGATATATGCCTTCGGCAGGAACAGATTATATCATGCGGCATAGCAGTATATCATATTGCGTTAGCGATATATCATTGAAAAAATCCTAAAAATTCAAATCATCCGCCAAGTGGATGCCTTTGCTTCTTCTCTATTCACTATTACTTATTACCTAATCGACATGTTTCAAAAGATAAGAGTAAAAAGTAAAAAAGTAAAATCGACAAGCCTCATACGAAACTTGTCGATTTTGGCGGAGAAGGAGGGATTCGCTCCGGCGGCTTCGCCGCCTATCACGCCGGGGCACTAAAAACGTGTCACAGGCACGTTTTTTCGGCTGACGCCGCCGTGCCCGTTCGAATCGCAAATTAAATCGCCAAAGCAAAACCCCATGCTTACGCATGAGGTTTGCTTTGTCTATGGGCTACAAAAAAGATGTTTTCGGCAGTTTTGCGGATGACTTCGAACTCTCACGTTGTGCAAAAGTTCTTATAATTACCGTTATTTCCTACCATTGATTTCGTCTTGCAATCTCTCCAAAGCATACCATAAATAACTGTTCTTGATGGTGATTATCGACCTTCTGAACGGCATCAAGAAAATCGTTAAGTGCCTTATGTGCGTTTAGGATTTCTTTCTGCTGATCCCGTTCATATTCTTGCGTAATGCGGATCTGCTGATCGTGATATGCTTGTGGGTTAATATAATTGGGGTTATATAACCACTCATTAAAATTTCTCATGTTAATCAACTCCTTCAAGTGTAATTCTTTTCCTTGCTTAGTACTACAGACTGATGAGATCGTGAATACGTGACCAATCATCACAGCCCAGCGCCTTCATCATGCTGGCTGCATAACGATCAAAAGAGCTATGATCTATCAGCCGGAATGCAGCAGCAGCTACATCCACAAATGCACTGGAATTCGTCTTATCTCTCATGTGACCAATTCCGAGAAACCTCAACAAAGAATAAACAGCGCACAAGGCGATAAATTCATCCGGCAGGCTTACCGGACGATCCTGGAAGGGAAATCTTGAAAAAAACATGTGATTGACCAACATATGTTCAAACCAGATATCCCACTTGGGCAGCACCCGCTCAAAATGATTCCGCGCGGCCGTGTACCTGTCAAAGGAATGATCGAAATAGGCCAGCGCATCTTCGCCATAACTGCGGATGTTGTTACTGCGCGCATCCAGCAGTTTGATCATCTCACCGGCAATGCGTATCCCGAAATCCAAATGTCCCGGCGTCAGCTCCGTCGCCTGCAACGGCTTGATTCTTCGCTGCCCGCGAATCAATCGATCCACTTCCTTATCATCCCGAACAGACAACGCTTGGTCCAGTGCGGCAAGTGCATGGCCCATTGCCATCATCCGCAGCGGAATCGGCAATGTCTGGTTCTGCATATGACGGATTAACCACAGGCGAATTTCCTGTTCCCTGCCCAGCGTTTCAAAAAAATTTGCCGTTTTTCTTGCCGGCGGAAGATCAAAGGAGAGTTCACGTTTTACAAACTCTATGGGCTCATCGTGGTGAACGAAAAGCTCCAGAACCGCCTCGCAGCTATTTGCGCAGGAACATTCATACCCATTTTCTGTGCGCACGCTGCGCGGATACAGTCTGCAAACATAACTCAGTGCGTGTTCACCCATCTCTGCATGAAGTGCACATCGTCCATCTTCCATTCTCATGGGGCAGGAACCGTCATATCCCGCAGCGATTTCTGCATACGCATCCGGCGTCGGGGATAGCTTGATGTGTAAACTCCTATCCAGCTTTTGTCTCAATTCAACAGAGCATTCTTCGCCCATCAAATGATAATAGTCATCCAGAGAAAAAGAAATCGGCCATCCTTCACAGCACACTGCACGGCATCGTCCCATTTTACACGCAAAATGCTCATAGTAATCCGGGACAAGAAATTCATGCGTCTCTTTCAAAAAAAGCACCTTCTTCAAACGTCAATTGAATCATATATGAGAATACACACCTGTTCCGCTGTTTCGTCCTTCATTTGCCGATAGATGCATCAGCATTTACTCCCACTCCACTGTAGCGGGCGGCTTACTCGTAATATCGTAAACAATACGATTGATGTCATGTACTTCGTTTCTTCCTCAAAGACACGAATGAATTCCTCGCCTATGATCTTGCGTTTACATTCCGGTTCAGCCTCGCCGGCCAACTTCAAAAGAAAACGACTCTCTGCATTGACCCGGATAAAGTTTATGCTCCATTTGGAAAAAGCCTGTTCTATCTCATCGCCCTCATTCAGACGCATCAGACCGTGATCCACAAAAACACAGGTGAGCTGACTGCCAATGGCTTCCGCCAAAAGCGCGGCACACACGGAGCTGTCCACACCGCCACTGAGCGCCAACAGAACCTCGCCGCTGCCCACTCTTTCACGAATCCGGCGAATCGCCGTGTTCTTGTAGTCCTCCATGGTCCAGTCGCCATGCGCTCCGCAGACTTCATACAGAAAATTGCGAATCATCTGCTTGCCATACGCAGTGTGATTGACCTCCGGATGAAACTGAACACCATAGAAACGGCGGGTATCGTCGGCGATAGCCACATTGGGACAAGCGGCGGAATGCGCAGTCAGCTGGAATCCGACAGGAATCTTTGCCATATAGTCACCATGGCTCATCCATGATATGCCTTTCTCCGGCAGTCCTTTGAAAATGGAACAGGACGTATCGCACCAAGTCTCGGTTCTTCCATACTCACGGGCGGAATCATCCTGGGCAGGTGTTACCTGACCGCCGAGGTTGTGCGCAAGGAGCTGACAACCGTAGCAAATACCGAGCACAGGGACGCCCAACCCAAAGACAGCGGAATCGACCTGCGGCGAGTCGTCTTCGTAGACACTGCCGGGGCCTCCGGTGAAAATAATGCCAATGGGAGAATACGCTTTGATAGCCTCGACCGGCATGGTATAGGGATGCACCTCGCAGTAGACATTGCACTCACGGACGCGTCGGGCGATCAGCTGGTTATACTGTCCGCCGAAATCCAGAATCAAAACTTTTTCCATACGGGGCCTCCGTACTATCCGAACCCTACAGTTCAATGTCCCCGGATGCCGCGGAGGTGCCCGCAAGCATAGGACGTACTTTCGCAAGAAATGCATCCACCTGTTCCGGGCAGCGGCCAATGTAGTTCTCCGGACGCAGCAGAGCGCGGAGTTCTTCTTCGGTCATCCCAAATGCCGGTTCTTCTGCCAGGCGTTGAAGCAGGTCGCAGGCTTCACCCGCCTTCATTCTTGCGGTGGCAGCGTGAGAACATCGGCGGATGATCTCATGAATCTCCTGTCGGTTTCCGCCTCGCTTGACTGCCTCCATCATCAGGTTCTCCGTAGCAATGAAGGGCAGATACTCCCGCACGGCTTTATCGATAACCTTTTCATTTACTACAAGTCCTCCGGTCACGTTCTTTGCCAGACGGAGGATGGCGTCGGCACAGAGGAACCCCTCCGGCATGGAAATGCGGCGGTTGGCGGAATCATCCAGCGTGCGCTCCATCCACTGCACGGAAGCGGTCATGGTGGCGTTGATTGCGTCTGCCATCAGATAGCGGGCCAGAGAGCAGATGCGCTCCGAGCGCATGGGATTGCGCTTGTAGGCCAAGGCAGAAGACCCGATCTGGTTCTCTTCAAAAGGTTCTTCCAGCTGCCGGTCATGCTGCAAAAGCCGGATGTCGTTTGCCATGCGATAGGCGCTCTGGGCAATGGAACTGAGGCAGTTCAAAATGCGGCTGTCGACCTTCCGTGGGTAGGTCTGCCCGCAGACATCCAAGCAACGGTCGAAGCCGAACTCCCCACTGATCTCACGATTCATCTCATCGATCTTGGCTGTGTCACCATCAAAGAGAGCCATAAAACTGGCCTCCGTTCCGGTAGTCCCCCGACAGCCGAGGAACCTCATATTGCCCAAAACATGATCCAGTTCCTCCAGGTCGAGGAGGAAGTCCTGCATCCAGAGGGCTGCCCGTTTGCCGACTGTGACAAGTTGAGCCGGCTGGAAATGGGTATATCCCAGTGTGGGCAGCGCTTTATATTCGTCAGCAAATGCCGCAAGATTTTTTCAGTACGTCCAACAGCGCCCCGCGCAGGTAGCGCAGGCCGTCCCGATAGAGGATCAGGTCGCCGTTGTCCGTCACATAGCAGCTGGTAGCGCCCAGGTGGATAATACCGGCCGCAGAGGGAGCCGCCTTCCCATAGGCATAGACATGCGCCATCACATCATGGCGCACTTCTTTTTCCCTTTGTGCGGCGCAGTCGAAATCAATATCATCTATGTGCGCTTCCAATTCCGCCACCTGCTCCGCCGTAATGGGCAGGCCGAGTTTATGCTCTGCCCGAGCCAGCGCCACCCAGAGTTTTCTCCATGTTTGGATGCGTTTTTCCTGAGAGAACAGATGGAGCATATCGTCTGAAGCATAGCGGGCGGATAAGGGAGATTCATATTTTTGTACATAGCGGGTCTTCCTTTCTCGCTTTTTATTCTACGGTAACAGACTTCGCCAGATTCTTTGGCTTATCAATATCACAGCCATTTTCTTTAGCCACATAGTAAGCCAAAAGCTGCAAAGGGACGATTTCGACGACCGCCTGAAACAACGGATCAAGATCGGGAATATAGATCACATCGTCCGCCTGTGCCAATACCGCACGGTTTCCCTTGACGGCGAGAGCCAACACCTGTGCGCCGCGGGCTTTGACCTCCACGATATTGCTCATTGTTTTCTCCGCAATGCGGCTGTTGCAGCAAATAGCAATGACGCTCTGCCCCTCGTCGATCAAGGCGATGGTTCCATGCTTCAGCTCACCGGCGGCATAGGCTTCCGCATGTATGTAGGAGATCTCCTTCATCTTCAAAGCGCCTTCCAGTGCTACGGCGTAGTCGGTGTTGCGACCAATATAGAACACAGAATGACCGGAATTGTACTTCTTCGCCAGTTGTGGAAGTGCAGTGTTCATATCCAGCGCCTGCTGAATCTTCTGCGGAACGGACTGAAGCTCAGCGATCAGCCGACTGTATTCCTTCTCAGGGAGCAGCCCCATGGTATGGGCCGCATACACTGCAAAGAGGTACAGAACAGAAAGCTGCGTTGTATACCCTTTTGTAGTGGCTACTGCTATCTCGGGGCCGGCCCAGGTATACAGCGTGTGGTCCGCCAGTTTTGCGATGGTGCTGCCCACCACATTGACGATGGCCAGCGTCTTTGCTCCATGGCTCTGACACTCCTTCATGGCAGCAATGGTATCCGCCGTTTCACCCGACTGAGAGAGAACGATCAAAAGCGTATCGCTGTCGATCTGGGGTTCACCGTATCGCAGCTCACTGGCCAATTGCACATCCACAGGGATCTGGCACAGCTTTTCTATCGCGTATTTTCCCGCACACCCTGCGTAATACGCAGAGCCGCAGGCGGTGATCACGATTTTTCTTATACTGCGAAGTTCCTCGGCTGTAAAGCTGAAATCATCCAACCGAACATGGCTTTCGTGAACTCTGGGTGCCAAAGCCGCCTTCACGGCACGGGGCTGCTCCATGATCTCTTTGAGCATGAAATGCTCATAACCGCCCTTTTCCGCCGCTTCGATACTCCATGTGATACGGCTGATCGGCTTGTGAATGACCGCGCCGGTGCAATCATAGACCGTGATACTCTCCGGAGTAAGCTCCGCAAACTCACCGTCATCCAGATACAGAGCGTTGCGGGTGTAGGCCACCAGTGCCGTCACATCGGAGGCAAAGAAGTTTTCGCCCACACCGATACCAAGGATCAGCGGACTTGCTTCCCGCACCGCCATGATCTTCCCCGGACAGTCAGCGCAGAGAACACCGAGAGCATAGGAACCCTCCAGTCGGGAGGTGGCTTTCATCACGGCCTCTTTGAAATCTCCGTTATAATTCATCTCGATCAGGTGGACAATCACCTCTGTATCTGTCTGGCTGCTGAAGGTGTAGCCACACGCGGTCAGTTCCTCTCGCAGAGCCATATAATTCTCGATGATACCATTATGAACAACGGAGAAACGCCCATCGCAGCTCATGTGGGGATGCGCATTGGCGTCCGTAGGAGCACCGTGTGTGGCCCACCGAGTATGACCGATGCCGGAAAAACCGGGCAGGCTTTTCCCTTCCTCTGTCTTCTCGCAAAGATTCGCAATTCTACCGCTCACTTTGGATACCGAGATCACGCCATTCCGGTCTACGGCGATCCCGGCAGAGTCATATCCGCGATATTCCAGTTTCTTCAGCCCCTCCAACAAAATGGGAGCTGCATTCTGCTTACCGGTAAATCCAACAATTCCGCACATAAGTCCTCCTATTACCGCTTGATATATGCATCCCGTTCGGGGCCGACGGACACATAACCGATATGACATCCGATAGCCCATTCAATGTATTCCACATTTTTTCTCAACTTGACCTCCTTGGCCTTGTTTTTTCTGCATCATCCATATCCGTGCCACTGCGGCAGGCATCCGCACCGGCACACTTCACCGAGAAAACACCACGCTCCGCATGGAGGTAGTGTTCCTTTGGAGCGGCCTGCTTACTTTCCGCTGTCCCATAGTTTGCAAGCACCCGCGCAGACGGATCGTTCACATCGCAGCCCTTCCAGGATTTGTTCGGCATCCAAAAGTCAACGACCATCTCGCTTTGGCCGGGGTAATATTTTTCAAAAATCTCACGATACAGCAGCGACTCCTTGGTGAAGGGACGTGCATGGGCATAAGCCATACGCTTCACCTCAAACTCTGCATCGGTACAGCGGCTCTCCGCATACGCCTTCTGATAGTCCACCATGGAATCTTTATCGCACTCACAATAAAGGGTATTCCAGTCAACATTGTGTGCGGTACATTTTTGTTTCTTTTGCGCTTTCGCCGACAACAGCAAGGAGCTGAGCAACGACTTGGCGGACATGGACCAGGGGTGGCCGTTTTCGTCATATCCTACAAGCCAAACCTCATCATCGACCTGATTGACGTTGGATGTAAATTTCTCAACATCGTGCAGGGAGTTCAATTCAATGGCACATTTCATGGTCACACCTCCAATCATTCAAATAACACGGGAAACTATACACCGAACAGCAGATCGCCATAAGTGGGGAACGGCCAATAGCTTTCAGCGGTCATGATCTCCGCCTCGTCAGCAACAGCCCTCAGTTCGGTCATTTTGGGGAGCATTTCATCGCGGATGTAGTTTGCCTTCTCAGTCACATCGCTGAGCGTTTTGAGCTTTGCGATCACACCGTCCAATGCATCTGTTCTGGTGTCGATGCTGTCGATCAAGGCGACCAATTTCCTGACCAGTTTCTTTTCATAACAGCAGTTGATCTCGGCATCCAGCGTCTTTTTGCTGGCCGCAGCATCGGCCACATCCGCGGCATAGTGTTCAACTGCGGGCAGGATCTGCTTTCTGGCCATGTCGCTCATAGTCTGCGCCTCAATGCAGACGGTCTTGCAGTAGTTTTCCAGCATGATCTCATAGCGGGAGTGCAGCTCCGCCTCGGTAAACACCTTGTGAGAGGTCAGCATATCGGCATTTTTCTTCTTCAGGAGCTCGGGAATGGCATCCGGAGTGGTACGCAGATTGAGCAGCCCCCGTTTTTCGGTAGCTTCTGTGATCCAGGCATCGTCATAGCCATTGCCGTTGAAGATGATGCGCTTGTGTGCCTTAATGGTGTTTTTAATGAGTTCGTGCAGTGCGGTGCTGAAATCCTCTGCTTTTTCCAGCTCATCCGCATAGAGCTTCAGAGATTCAGCCACTGCGGCGTTGAGCATGATATTGGCGCAGGCAATGGAGTTGCTGGAACCCAGCATGCGGAACTCAAACTTATTTCCCGTAAAGGCAAAGGGGGATGTACGATTGCGGTCCGTAGTATCCCGGATAAAGCGAGGAAGAACATCGGCACCCAGCTTCATCCTTTTCTTTTCCACGCCGATGTAAGCCGTATCAGTTTCGATAGCATCCAAAATAGCAGTGAGTTCATCGCCGAGGAAGATCGACACTACTGCGGGGGGCGCTTCATTGGCTCCCAGACGATGGTCGTTCCCCGCAGTAGCGACAGACGCACGGAGCAGCCCCTGATAATTATCCACCGCCTGAATGACGGCGCACAGCAGCAGCAAAAACTGCGCATTTTCATAGGGCGTTTCCCCGGGGGAGAGAAGATTTGCTCCGGTATCCGTAGAGAGGGACCAGTTGTTGTGCTTGCCGCTGCCGTTGACGCCGGAAAAAGGCTTTTCCTGAAGCAGGCACACCAGACCATGCTTTGCAGCTACTTTCTGCATGATTTCCATGGTCAGCTGGTTTTGGTCGGTGGCGATGTTGGTAGTGGTGTAAATGGGAGCCAGCTCATGCTGTGCGGGAGCCACTTCGTTGTGCTCCGTCTTCGCCATAATGCCCAGCTTCCATAATTCCTCGTTCAGTTCTTCCATGTAGGCCGCCACACGGGGCTTGATAGAACCGAAATAATGGTCATCCACTTCCTGACCCTTGGGCGGCTTGGCACCGAACAGGGTCCTGCCGGTATAGATCAGGTCGCGGCGCTTGTCATACATGGCCTTGTCGATCAGAAAGTATTCCTGCTCCGGTCCCACCGAAGTGGTCACACGCTTGACCTCATCGTTTCCGAACAGTCTCAGGATGCGAAGGGCCTGCTTGTTGAGCGCTTCCATACTGCGCAGAAGCGGTGTCTTTTTGTCCAGCGCTTCGCCGCCATAGGAACAGAACGCGGTGGGAATACAGAGCGTTTTACCCTTAATAAAAGCATAGCTGGTGGGATCCCATGCGGTGTAGCCACGTGCCTCAAAGGTTGCGCGCAGACCGCCAGAGGGGAAGGAAGATGCGTCCGGCTCACCTTTGATCAGCTCTTTGCCGGAAAATTCCATGATCACTCTGCCGTCAGGAGCAGGGCTGATAAAGCTGTCATGCTTTTCTGCGGTGATCCCGGTCAGCGGCTGGAACCAATGGGTAAAATGGGTAGCCCCGTTCTCGACCGCCCAGTCCTTCATTGCAGCAGCGACTGCATTGGCCACTGACAGATCGAGCTTCGTCCCCTTTTGAATGGTACGTTTCAGAGAGTGGTACACATCTGCGCTGAGGCGAGCCTTCATGACGCGGCTGTCAAAAACCAAGCTTCCGAAGCTTTCCGGTACAGTCATCATAATGTTTCATCCTTTCAGAGAAAATAAAAAGAGACACCGGCGTCGTAGAGGGATAGCCCTCCGAGACGCCAATGTCTCTAACACCGCAAAATATACACCCCGAAATAAAAAAAGTCAACTGTAAATTTGCGAAAATCTATTATTTGCAATTTGCCACTTGAAAAAATTCGTTTTTTCTATTTTTTAGGAGTTGGTTACATGAATAAAGTCGAAGGTCAGATCCGAATTCCTTCCGGCTGCGCGATCTCTGCCGTTATCTCAAAAGAGGGACAGCGCATTACCGGAGAAAAAATCATTGAGAGCATGAAACCCATGCATGACCGTCCCAATGGTCTTGGCGGCGCCTTTGCGGCTTACGGCATCTATCCGGAATATAAGGACTTCTTTGCCTTACATATGTTTCTGGATGACCGCGCCGCAAGAAAGAACTGCGAAGCCTTTTTGCGGGAAACCATGGAGATCGTCTGCGCGGAGCAAATCCCCACCAGGACAACCCCGCGATCACAGACGAGCCTTTGATCTGGCGTTTCTTTGTTACGCCGCTGCGCAGTGTTTTGGCTTCCATGCAGGTGGATGAAGAAGAATGTGTTGCCCGCACGGTTATGGCCATCAACACGCAAATGAAAGGTGCGTATGTGTTCTCCAGCGGCAAAAACATGGGCGTGTTCAAGGCCGTTGGCTTTCCGGAGGATGTAGGTTACTTCTATCGGCTGGAAGAATACGAAGCTTATAGCTGGACTTCTCACGGTCGGTATCCGACCAACACTCCCGGTTGGTGGGACGGCGCACACCCCTTTGCCCTGCTGGACTATTCCATCGTCCACAACGGCCATCTGTGCAGAACCTGTCAGACCGGAAAATGCAACTGGGGAATCGCCACCCAGGACCCAGAGCTGGTCAAACGGCTTGATATCGACACAGGAAGTCAGAGACTCATCAGTCTGATGACTGCATGGAAGCATGAAATCAAAGAGATGATGGGCGGCATGGGTATCAACTCCATCGAGGCACTGAAAGGCAATCGCCTTATGCTGCGCGGCATTGGTATGACCGACAGAGAGCTTGATATACTGGGAATTTCCCACGCCGGAGAATAACTCAATATATAGAAAAAAAAACGGAGGTGTGGTATAATGGCCCATATTGATGCATCACAAATGGGGTATCAACAGTTGAACGCACAGATTGAAAGCTGCTCCGGGGACATTTCCATTACTGGGTGTTTCGGGCAGAGATTCATCGGCGCCGGACTGGAGCACAGCCACCTTGATATATCCGGAACACCCGGCAATGCCCTGGGCGCATATCTGAATGGTGCCTGCATAGAAGTTCACGGAAACGCCCAGGATGCCGTCGGAGATACCATGAACGCAGGCAGGATCATTATCCACGGCAACATCGGAGATGCCACAGGCTACGCAATGCGTGGCGGCGAACTCTATGTCGAAGGCAATGCCGGTTATCGTGCCGGTATCCACATGAAGGCTTATGGCAATAAGAAGCCCGTTATCGTGATCGGCGGCAAGGCAGGAAGCTTTCTCGGTGAATATCAGGCAGGCGGCGTCATTATTGTCTTGAGACTGGCAGGGAAAAACCGTCTCATTGTCAGCAATTTCCCCTGTACCGGTATGCATGGAGGCAAGCTCTATCTTCGATCTGAATGCAAGGATCTTTTGCTCCCCAGACAGGTAACGGCACAGCCCGCCACCGCCGATGATCTGGCTGAGATAAGAGGATACTTACACACATACTGTCAGCTTTTTGGCGGCAGCTGTGAAGAATTCATGCGTTCTCCCTTTACTGTCATAACCCCGGACAGTCAGAATCCATATAAACAAATGTATGTCTTGAATTAAAAGAAAGCAGGTGACGCCGTGAAATACACGCCGGAAGAAGTGATGCAGTTTGTACAGGAAGAAGATGTCAAATTCATTCGACTGGCATTCTGTGATGTCTATGGAAAGCAGCATAATGTGGCCATCATGCCCAGTGAACTGAAGCGTGCCTTTGCCTTTGGAATTGCCATTGATGCCTCGGCAATCGATGGATTCGGCGGTGAGATCCGCTCCGATCTGCTGCTGCACCCCGATGCCTCCACATTGATCCAACTCCCATGGAGGCCGGAGCAGGGTAATGTCGTGAGAATGTTTTGCGACGTCTCTTACCCCGATGGCAGAGTGTTTGAGCGCGACACCCGAAACATCCTGAAAAAGGCTGTAGCCTATGCCGCTGAGCAGGGATATTCTTTTGCCTTTGGCGCTGAAATGGAATTTTACCTTTTTAAGGTGGACGAAAACGGCGAACCTACCAAGATTCCTTATGACCATGCCGGTTATATGGATATTGCACCGGATGACAAGGGTGAAAACATCCGCCGCGAGATCTGTCTGATGCTGGAGCGAATGGGTATTCGTCCGGAAACTTCCCATCACGAGAGCGGCCCGGGTCAGAATGAGATCGACTTCCGTTACTCCGATCCCCTCACTGCAGCGGACAATGCCATTACCTTCAACGCTATCGTTCGCACTGTGGCCGCTCAAAACGGGCTTTGCGCCAATTTTTCTCCCAAACCTCTGCCCGACTGGGACGGAAACGGTATGCACATCAACATCTCCGCCAAAGGGGATGGAAAGCCTGACCCGCTGCCTTGTGTGATTGCAGGCATCCTTGAAAAAATCGAGGAAATGACCCTGTTCCTGAACCCTTGCGAGGAATCCTACCGACGCCTTGGTCATGATAAGGCCCCCCGCTATGTGACATGGTCTGCGGAAAACCGCTCCCAGCTCATCCGTATCCCTGCGGCAGTCGGTGAATACCGCCGTGCCGAGCTGCGATCTGCGGACCCGATGACCAATCCGTATATCGCCTATGCTCTGCTGATCTATGCAGGACTGTACGGAATTGAGCGTGAGCTGAACCTGCCTCCTGCCTCTGATTTCAACCTTTACACCGCATCTGCTGAAGCATTGGCTGCGCATAGAAAAATCCCCGGCTCTATGTATGAGGCTGTGGCAATTGCCAATTCCAGCACGTTTATCAAAGACCATCTTCCCGAGTCTGTGATCTCTGCATACAGTCACAGATAATCAATTCGCCGATTATATGGCAGAAAGGAGGGGAGCTTGTGGTCTTCCAGGAACGAACTTATAGTGTGCTGATCGTCACCGCTTCAGATAGCTTTACCAACAGCGTCATGCCGCTGCTCCCCGTAACGGACTATTGGCCTGTAACAACTGCGCGGAGCGTTGGCGAAGCTCGCCGAAGAATAGCGGAAACGGATTTTGATATCGTGCTGATCAATGCGCCTCTGCCGGATGATTTTGGAATGCGGCTGGCCATCGATATCTGTACCAACAGCGGAGCAGGCGTTTTGCTGATGGTGAAGAATGATCTTTTTAATGATATCTATGCCAAGGTGGTCAGCTACGGCGTGATCACGCTGTCCAAGCCCACCAATCTGCAGATGGTGGCACAGAACCTGCGTATTCTCTGTGCTACCAGAGAGCGTCTGCGCCAGATGGAGGCAAAGCAGGCAACGGTGGAAGAAAAAATAGAGGAAATGCGTCTTGTCAATCGTGCAAAGTGGCTGCTTATCGAATGCCTTGGCATGACGGAACCCGAAGCCCATCGCTACATAGAAAAGCAGTCCATGGACGAGCGCATCTCCAAGCGCGAGGTCGCAGAGAATATCATTAAAACATATAAATAGCAAACGATACGAAGAGCTGCCGCATTTTGCGACAGCTCTTTTACTATAAGAAGTCTCAGAGAGTCCGTATCGACTTGACCTAAATTTGACATACCATGTCTTTTTGATTTTACATGGCAATCCTAAAATGATAACTGTACCAAGGAAATCCAAAACATAAACAGTTGTCTGAAAGGAGACATTGAAATGAAAAAGATTATTACTATAATGATGGTCGCAGTTCTGGCGCTATCCATGCTTGCAGGCTGCGGCAGCACCAAGACCACCGGTTCTGTTGCCACCGATGGTTCCACCTCTATGGAGAAGGTGATCGGCGCTTTGGGCGAAGCGTTCCAGAACGAAACCGGCATCAGCTTTACTTACAATCCTACCGGCTCCGGCAGCGGCATCAAGGTGGTTCAGGAAGGTCGCTGTGATATCGGTCTTTCTTCCCGCGCACTGAAAGATGAGGAAAAGGCCTCCGGTCTGAGCGGCACCGTTCTAGCCTACGATGGCATTGCCATCATCGTAAGCCCCGAAAACCCCGTTGCTGACCTGAGGTGGAGACCATCGCCGCGATTTATACTGGTGAAATCACCAACTGGTCTGAGGTTGGCGGCAAGGATGCTGAGATCGTTCTCATCGGCCGCGAAGCCGGCAGCGGTACCCGTGACGGTTTCGAGTCCATCACCGGTACCGAGAATGCGAGATTATCAAAAAGAATTTGAAAATCGGGTCAGCTTTATTCGCGGCCTCCTTGCGGAGAGCGGCGCGGATGGAATCGTTTATGGCAACAGCGGCGGGAAAGATTCCGCGCTAGTGGGTATTCTTTGCAAAGCAGCCTGTAATAACACCATAGGTATTATCATGCCCTGTGCTTCCAAACGAAACTATAATCAGGATGCGGAGGATGGACTGACCGTTGCCAAACAGTATCGGATCGAAACCCGAACCGTTGATTTGACCCCTGTGCGCGAAATTGCCATACAGCAGCTCTCTGCTGCTGCAGATCTCAATTCAGCTGCGCTGACGAACCTTGCACCCCGGCTTCGGATGCTTACGCTCTACGCAGTCGCCGCCAGCGAAAACCGACTGGTTGCCGGTACCGGCAACCGCAGCGAAGCCTATGTGGGCTACTTCACCAAGTGGGGCGACGGTGCCCACGACTTCAATCCTGTTTCCGATTTGACAGTAACTGAAATCTACGAATTTCTGCACTGGCTGAATGCCCCGGCCTGTATCATTAAAAAGGCGCCATCGGCGGGGCTTTTTGACGGGCAGACCGACGAGCTGGAAATGGGCATCACATATAACGAATTGGACGCATACCTCTTTGGTGAAACGGTATCTGATACCGCAAAACAAAGCATTCAGCGTATGCACGATAAAAGCGAACACAAGCGCGAGGGCATTAAACATTATGCATAATTGAGCACGAACACTCTGATTCCAAATTGGGCAGCTGTCATCAAGCAATGCATCACGGTAAACTATAAGTTTGTTGGCGACCTCAGCGCATGATCGGATATTGTTTTTTTTGCAGTGATCAACCCACTGGCACAAATGAAAAAACCCACAGGTAAGATCTGTGAGTTCTTTCACTGATAGCGGAGAAGGAGGGATTCGCTCCGGCGGCTTCGCCGCCTATCACGCCGGGGCACTAAAAACGTGTCACAGGCACGTTTTTTCGGCTGACGCCGCCGTGCCCGTTCGAATCGCAAATTAAATCGCCAAAGCAAAACCCCATGCTTACGCATGAGGTTTGCTTGTCTATGGGCTACAAAAAAGATATTTTCGCATTATTGCGTATGGATTCGAACTCTTACATAATCGTTAGTTCTTAGTGATATTCCGTCTGCGCCGGAGTGATATATTTTGCTTGCGCAAAATGTGATATTGAAACCTGCGGTTTCAGCGATATTATATTCGCCCCTAACGCCCGCAGGCATATCACTCGGCTTTAGCCGAATATCACTGCGAAGCAATATCGCTCGCCGCAAGGCGAATATAACTGAAAAACCGACTTGTCGAAACAAGTCGGTTTTTCTGGCGGAGAAGGAGGGATTCGCTCCGGCGGCTTCGCCGCCTATCACGCCGGGGCGCTAAAAACGTGTCACAGGCACGTTTTTTCGGCTGACGCCGCCGTGCCCGTTCGAATCGCAAATTAAATCGCCAAAGCAAAACCCCATGCTTACGCATGAGGTTTGCTTTGGCGGAGAAGGAGGGATTCGAACCCTCGCACCAGTCACCCCAGTCTACTCCCTTAGCAGGGGAGCCCCTTACAGCCGCTTGGGTACTTCTCCATTATTCATTTTGGCGGAGAGAGAGGGATTCGAACCCCCGGTGCCTTTCGACATCACTGGTTTTCAAGACCAGCTCCATAAACCACTCGGACATCTCTCCTCACTCAATCGCTATTGCATTATAGCAAAGCATTTTCCGCTTGTCAACATAGCATTTTAATTTTCTGCATCTCTATTTCCGTCGCGGCATTCCTCCTTCCGTTATTCGCCGTTTAACGCATTTTTGCGGGCAATTTCTCCGCAGCAGACCCTTTTAAGACGATTTTTTCAGCGCCGAAACAAATATATTGCAATAATCTATTGAAGCGAAAGGCAGAAAAAGGTTATTATTATAATGTATTGAAATGCGGCGCTCCAAACGGTGTATGCCGCCATTCAGGAATATAACGGAGGTAAAATATGGCACTCAAAAACTTTGACGAACTCATTGCAAAGGTAAAAGGCGGCCCCAAAAAGACCGTAGCGTTGGTTCAGGCAAACGACGCCCATGCGCTCGAGGCTGTGATTGCGGCCAGAGATATAGTAAATGCTGTACTCGTCGGTGATCCCGAGAAAATTTCCGAGGTTCTCGTTTCTCTCGGACAGAATCCCGCCGACTTCAACATCGTCGCCGTTCCCGAGGGTATGCACCCGAGCGTATGCGCCGCAAACCTCATCCACGAGGGCAAGGCCGACTTCCTCATGAAGGGCAAAATAATGACCGGTGATTTGTTAAAGGGCGTTCTGTCCCCCGAAGCAAACCTTCGCACGGGCAAGCTCATGAGCCATATCATAATCGCCGAGGTTCCCGGCTATCACAAGCTGCTCTGCGTAACCGACGGCGGTATGTGCACCTACCCCGACCTTGAAAAGAAAAAAGACATCGTTCAGAATGTAGCCACGTTCTTCAACAACCTTGGCTATGAAAAGGTAAATGTTGCGGCGCTTTGTGCGATCGAGACCGTCAATCCCAAAATGCCCGAGACCGTCGACGCCGCCGAACTCAAGCGCATGAGCCTTTCCGGCGAGCTGTCCCACTGCTACGTCGAAGGTCCCATCTCCTACGACCTTGCAATGTGTCCCGAGCTTGGCCCGGTAAAGGGCTTTGAATCCCCCTGCGCCGGCGACTTCGACGTTATGCTTGCACCCGAAATAGTGGTCGGCAACGTTCTCGGCAAGTGCCTCGTATGCACCTGCGGCGGCAGAATGGCGGGTCTTGTCCTCGGATGCAAGGTGCCGATAGTCCTCACCTCGAGAGGTTCCTCCGCCGACGAAAAATACTACTCTCTCGCCCTCGGCGCAGGCTACAACGCCTGATTGCAAAGACAGGGAGCTTTTATGGAAAAAATTCTCGTCATAAATCCCGGCTCCACCTCCACCAAGGTAGCCGTATTTGAAGATGAAAAGCAGCTTTTCTCCCGCACAATACGCCACAGCGACGACGAGCTTAAGCGGTTTTCGTGGGTCATGGAGCAGCTTGACTTCCGTACCGAAAGCGTTATCGGCGCATTGGAGGAAGCAAACTTCGACATATCCACGCTCACCTGCATAATGTCAAGGGGCGGAATGCTTCCCCCCTGCCCCTCGGGCGCATACAGGATAAACGACGATATGGTCAACTATATGTACGCCCAGAAGGTTGACGTGCATATATCGAACGTCGGCTGCGCCGTTGCGTATAAGCTTGCAAAAAAGCTCGGCGTTCCGGCATTCATTTACGACCCCGTCACCGTCGATGAGCTGCAGCCCATTGCCCGCATAACCGGCGTACCCGAGCTTCCGAAGGTAAGCCGCGGTCATGCGCTCAACACTCACGCAATGGCACATATCTGCGCCCGTGAGGTGATGCACAAGCCGATAGAGGAATGCACCTTCATCGTTCAGCACATCGGCGGCGGCACGAGTGTATGGCTTATCGACAAGGGCTACTCCATTGATATGTATTCCGACGACGATGCGGGCTTTGCACCCGAGCGCTGCGGCAAGCTGCAGGCGATGGATCTTATCAAGCTCTGCTACAGCGGAAAATACGACCTCAAACAAATGAGCAGGATGGTCAGGGGCAACTCCGGTCTTAAAGCTCACCTCGGCACGTCCGACGCAAGGGAAGTCGAAAAGCTCATTGCCGACGGCGACGAGCACGCAAAGCTCATCTACGAGGCGCTGGCTTACGGCATTGCCAAGGGCATCGGCGACCTCGCAACGGTCGTAAAGGGCAAGGTTGACCGCATAATACTCACCGGCGGCGTTGCATATTCCAAGATGCTGACCGACTGGATAAAGGAGCGTGTCGAATGGATAGCTCCCGTGGAGATAATGGCAGGCGAATACGAGATGGAAGCGCTCGCCCAGGGCGGTCTGAGGGTGCTAAGAAACGAGGAAACGGCGCACGAGTTCAAGTACAATGCGCCCGAATCACTTTAACCGTCGGCATTGATTATTTGATCCCGATGGTGTAAACTACCATAAGTTCAAACGAGCGACAAAAATACCTTAACGGAGGCTATTTATGAAGAAATACGAAAACAATGCCGGCGTACACGTGCCGGAAATACTTTTGCCCAACAAAGGGGTGGACCTCACCAAGTGGGCGGTGGTTGCCTGTGACCAGTACACTTCGCAGCCCGAATATTGGAACACCACCGAGCGCATAGTCGGCGAGGATCCCTCAACTCTGCGCCTCATGCTCCCCGAAATGTACCTTGACAAGCCCGACGAGGCCGACCGCATCAAGGCCATCAACGCCACCATGGACAAATACGTTCAGGAGGGCATCCTCGAGAACAAGGGTCAGGGTCTTGTGCTCCTCAGGAGGAGCGTCGCCGGCAACACGAGGCTGGGACTTGTAATGGCTCTCGACCTTGAGTGCTACGACTACAACAAGGGCGCAACCACCCTCATCCGTGCGACCGAAGGCACCATCGTCGAGCGCATTCCCCCGCGTCTTCGCATCCGTGAGAACGCACCGCTCGAAATGCCGCATATCATCGTTTTGATCGACGACCCGCAAAAGACCGTCATTGAGCCCCTCATGGCAAATGCTGCCGATTTGGAGCAGGTATATGACTTCGAGCTGATGCAGAACGGCGGTCACATCGAGGGTTGGTTCATCAATTCCGAAAAGACCATCGATTCCGTTGTAAAGGCCATCGAAGCCCTCGGAAACCCCGACAAATTCCACGAGACCTACGGTCAGGACAAGGCTCCCATGATATTCGCAATGGGCGACGGCAACCACAGCTTCGCTACCGCAAAGGCCAACTGGGAAAAGGTCAAGGCCACGCTTACCCCCGAAGAAGCAGCGAACCATCCCGCACGCTTTGCGCTCATCGAGCTTGAAAACGTCCACGACGACGGCATAATTTTCGAGCCCATCCACAGGGTGCTTTTCAACGTCGGCAAGCCCATGAAGTTCCTGTCAAGGCTTCTCACCGTCATCAGCGAGCAAAACGGCTGCGGCTGCAAGGCAAACCTCCAGGGGCTCACCTCCAAGGCTGCTCTCGACAAGAAGATCGCCAAGATGAGAGAAACCGCAAAGGGTCACATCCTCCCCATCTGCACCAAGCTCGGCTACGGCTACATCTATGTTGACGAACCCAAGGCACAGCTTGAGGTCGGCACCCTGCAGGCGGCTCTCGACGTTGTTCTCAAGGAGACCGAGGGCACCACCATCGACTACATCCACGGAGACGACGTTGTCGATAAGCTCGGTCGTGAGAAGGGCAATATGGGCTTCTGGCTGCCTCCGATGGACAAGAGCGACCTTTTCAAGACCGTTGTGTTCGACGGCGCACTGCCCAGAAAGACCTTCTCCATGGGCGAAGCGAACGAAAAGCGCTACTATCTTGAGTGCAAGGGCATAAAGAACTGATCACATAAACCGATATGCAAGGGGGCGGCAAGACGTCGCCCCTTTAGTTAAAACGGAGGCATTTAATGCTTGCTTCGCTGCTTAACTCCTTTTCCGCCGTTGCCATAATCATGATGATGATCGTGATCGGCTGGATATTCGGCAAGGCCGGATGGATGAAAAAGGAGCAAAAATCCCTCATAATCAAATTTTTGATAAATATTGCGGTGCCTGCCGCCTGCATAAAGAACATTTTGCAGGATATTCCGAAGGATATGCTTTCAAGCGCATGGATATACGTCCTTCTCGCCGCAACATCCATGCTCATAACGTGGGGCATTGGCACGCTTCTGGCAGGGCTTCTCAAGGTCGATCCCGAGAAAAAGGGCGGCTTTATAGTGATGTGCGCATTTTCAAACAGCCTGTTCGTGGGTCTGCCGATGTGCAGGGAGCTTTTCGGCGACGAGGGTGTTCCCTACGTCATGCTGTTCTATCTCGTAAACACCTTCATGTTCTGGACGGTAGGCTGTTATCTCATCCAGCGCTCGGGCGAATACAGACAGGCAAGGGCTGCAGGTCTTGACGCAGACAGCCTCAAAAGCGGCTCGGCAAAGAAACCGTTTGTAAAACGCCTGCTCTCCTCACTCAAAAAACTCGCAACACCGCCGCTTATCACTCTCTTTGTTTCGATAATCCTGCTGCTCGTCGGCTTTGAGCCGCCGCAGCTTATTATAACGCTCTGCTCATACCTTGGGGACACCGTGACCCCCCTCGCCCTGCTGTATGTGGGCTTCGTGCTGTATGAAACGGGGCTTAAAAGCATTCGCATAGATTTGAAGCTTATAATCGTCACCGTCATGCGCTTCGTTGTCGCACCGCTTTTGATGCTTGCGCTCTGCCGCATTGCCGGAATCGGCGGCACGGGCGAGGGCGTAATGGTAATCGAGGCCGCCATGCCCGTGATGACGCAGTCCGTCGTTGTTTCCTCGTCCGTGGGTGCAGACGAAAAGTCCGTCGCCGCCGGCATGAGCTTTACGACGCTCGCCTGCTTCGTTGCGATACCGCTTCTGATGCTGCTTATTGAATTTATGGGTTAAGGAGTTTTTTATGAAGATAGATATACTCGTTGCGGAAATCGGCTCCACCACGACGCTTGTAAACGCCTTTAACGGTATCGGCACGGATAACCCCTGCTTCATCGGTCAGGGCTGTGCCCCTACGAGCGTGCTTGACGGCGATGTTCTCATAGGGCTAAACGGCGCCGTGGAAGCGCTGAGGCAAAACCTCGGTGCGGATAAAATAGACTACGGCACGATGTTTGCCACCTCGAGCGCCGCAGGCGGACTGAGGATGTGCGTACACGGGCTGGTCTATGATATGACCGTGCGTGCCGCCGAGGAGGCTGCCCTTGGCGCAGGGGCGATCGTCCGCATGGCGACCGCAGGCAAGCTCAAAAGCTACGACATATCAGACATAGAGGCGGAAAACCCCAACATAATCCTCCTTGCCGGCGGAACGGATTACGGCGAAAGGGAAACGGCGCTCCACAACGCCGAGCTTCTTTCAAAGGCGAACATCGCCGCACCCGTCATATATGCCGGAAACGTGCAAAATCAGCGCATGATCCAGTCGATGTTCGACAGCAGGGGCATTCCCTGCTATTGCACCGAAAACGTCTATCCGAAGCTTGATATGCTGAACATCGAACCCGCAAGGCGCATAATACACCGGGTGTTTGAAGCGCACATAATCAAAGCGCCCGGCATGGAACGGGTAAAAACAATGGTGACGGGCAACATAATCCCCACCCCGGGTGCGGTTATGGAGGCGGCGCAGCTTTTGAGCGAAGCCATCGGCGACCTCGCCGTCATAGACATCGGAGGCGCGACCACGGACGTTCATTCCGTAACGGAGGGCAGTGCCGAAATAGCGGCGCTTTTGACCGCCCCCGAGCCCGTTGCGAAGCGCACCGTCGAGGGCGACCTCGGAATGTACGTAAACGCTCGCACACTGATAGACAAAATCGGCACGGAACGTCTTGGCAGGGAGCTTTCGCTTGATATTGACGAGGTTATGAAAAACTACAGACCCGTGCCGGATACCGATGAGCAGTTCAGGCTGACCGAGAGGCTCTGCCTTGAGGCGGGACTTGTTGCGATAAACCGTCACTGCGGCGCACTGAGATATATTTACGGTCCCGGAGGCAGGCAGACAATCGCAGAGGGCAAGGATCTTTCGCAGCTGAAATGGCTTCTCGCCACCGGCGGCGCACTCACAAGGCTTCCCAGCCGCCGCCGCATACTCAGGAACATCGCCGACTGCAACAAAAACGGCATGATGCTGTTTCCCAAGACGGGTGAGCTCGAGCTGCTGTTTGACAACGACTATATAATGGCATCGCTCGGCGTGCTGTCAAAACGCTATCCCGACGACGCACTGCTTCTTTTGAAAAAGAGCGTCGGACTTAAATAAATACTTGAGAGGAAAATAACCATGTATCCGAGACTTAACATCAACCTTACAAAGCTGAAGGCAAACCTCGACACCCTGTGTTCGATGTGCCGTGAGCAAAATATCGGCACGGCGATTGTCACAAAGGTTTTTTGTGCCGATGAGAAAATATGCGAGCTTATCGAAAAAAGCGACGCCGATATGTTCGCAGACTCCCGCATCGAAAACCTTATGGCGATAAAAACGGATAAGCCGAAGCTGCTTTTAAGGCTCACTATGCCGTCCGCAGTTGACAGGACCGTGAAATATGCCGACATAAGCATGCAGTCGGAGCTTCACACCGTAAAGCTGCTTGCCGAGGCCGCGAAGCGGTTGGGCAAAAAGCACAAGGTTATTTTGATGATAGACCTCGGCGATCTTCGGGAGGGCATTTTCTTTGAAAACACCGAAAAGATATTCGAAACGGCGGAGTTTATCGTGAACGACCCGTGGCTCGAGCTTTACGGCACGGGCACAAACCTCACCTGCTACGGCGGCATACTGCCCGACAGCACGAACCTCGGCAATCTGATAGCCGTTTCAAGGCACATCGAGGAAAAATTCGGCATAAGCCTTTCAGTCGTTTCGGGCGGAAACTCCAGCACCATGACAATGCTCAAGAGGAAGGAAGTCCCTGCCGGCATAACCAACCTGCGCCTTGGTGAGTCCTTCGTTCTCGGCAACGACACCTCAACGGGGCTTCCGATGGAGGAGCTTTTTACCGACGCCTTCACCCTTGAAGCCGAGATAGTCGAGCTTCAGCGCAAGCCCTCAAAGCCCATCGGTCACAGCGGACCGAACGCCTTCGGAGAATACGTTGAGTTTGAGGACAAGGGCGAAATGCTCAGAGGAATACTTGCCATAGGGCGTCAGGATGTGATTGCGGAGGGAATTTCTCCGACAGATGAAAATATACAGGTAATTGGTGCAAGCAGCGACCATTTACTGGTTGACTTAACCGCCGCAAGGGGCTACAATGTAGGAGATGTGCTGTCTTTTGTACCGGATTACGGCGCTCTGCTGCGGCTTTGCACGAGCAAATACGTTCAGCGCATCTATACAACAATGTGATCAAAGGAGAAGTACCATGCCCGTTAATCTGAAAGGCCGTAACTTTCTGACCCTCAAGGATTTCACTCCCGAAGAAATCCGCTATATGCTCGACCTCGCTCATGAGCTCAAGACCAAGAAGCGTCTCGGCATATTCAACCGCACCATGGAAAACAAGAACATCGTTCTGCTTTTCGAAAAGACTTCCACCAGAACCCGCTGCGCATTTGAGGTTGCGGCAAACGACGAAGGTGCAAGCGTTACCTTCCTGTCCAACAGCCAGATGGGCAAAAAAGAGTCCCTTGAAGACACCGCAAAGGTTCTCGGCCGCTTCTACGACGGTATCGAGTTCCGCGGCTTCAAGCAGGAAACCGTCGAGCTTCTTGCAAAGCACGCAGGCGTTCCCGTATGGAACGGCTTGACCGACCTCTATCATCCCACGCAGATACTTGCCGACTTCATGACCATCGAGGAACACGTACATAAGCCCCTGAACAAGGTTAAGCTCGTTTACGTCGGCGACGCAAGGAACAACATGGGCAACTCCCTCATGATCGGTTCCGCCAAGATGGGCATGACCTTCGTAGCCATCGCTCCCAAAAACCTCTGGCCCGACGAGAAGCTCGTTGCCGAGATGAACGAGGTTGCAAAGGAAACCGGCGCATCCATCAGCTTCTCCGAGAGCATCGACGCAGTAGAGGGCGCAGACGCTATCTACACCGACGTTTGGGTATCCATGGGTGAAGAGGATCAGTTCGAAGAGCGTATCAAGCTCCTCACCCCCTACCGTGTGACCCCCGAAATGATGAAGAAGACCGGCAATCCCGAGTGCATCTTCCTCCACTGCCTGCCCGCATTCCACGATCTTGAGACCTCTGTCGGTCGTGAGATCTACGAGAAGTTCGGCATCACCGAGATGGAAGTCAGCGACGAAGTATTCCGCTCCACCGCATCGAAGGTATTTGACGAGGCGGAAAACCGTATGCACACCATCAAGGCGGTCATGGTTGCCACCATCGGCAAATAATTCAAGCACAATATGACTTTAAAGGGGTTCATGCGGCGAGCTTTGAGCCCCTGAATTTTATCAAGGGGCATAAAAAATGTACACTATCAATGATACCTCGAGGTCATGGGCGGAGATAGATCTGTCCGCCCTTAAGCACAACCTCGGCATTGCAAAATCCTGCGGCAAGCGTGTAATGTGCGTTATTAAGGCGAACGCATACGGACACGGCGCCGTCGAATGCGGCAAATTCCTCGAAAAAAACGGCGCAGACGCCTTTGCCGTTGCCTGTCTGCAGGAGGCGCTGGAATTAAGAAGCGCCGGCATAACGCTTCCGATACTGATACTCGGCTACACCCCCGCAGAATATGCGTCCGTCCTGAGCGAAAACAGGCTCGAGCAGACGCTCGTTGACAGAGAGTACGCAGAGGAGCTGAACGCTTCCGCAAAGGCGGCAGGCTGCACCGTAGCGGCTCATATAAAGCTTGACACGGGTATGTCACGCTCGGGGCTTTTGGCGCAGGGTGCGGACAATATCGCCAAAGCCACAGACGATGCCGAATTTATGTACCGCCTCGAAAATATAGACGTGACGGGCATATATACTCACATGTCGGTCGCCGATACTCCGTCCGAGGACGATTACACCGCATGGCAGATACAAAACTTCAACGCCGTCATCGACAATCTTTCCAAGCGTGGAATTACGATAAAAACACGCCACATGTCCAACAGCGCAGGCATAATGGAGCATCCCGAAGCGCATTTCGACATGGTGCGTGAAGGCATAATGCTCTATGGGCTGTATCCGGACAGTATGCCCCGGGAGGGAGCGCTGAAGCCCGTTATGACGCTCAAGGCCCGTGTGGGTCAGGTGCGTGAGCTTCCCGAAGGCACGACCGTAAGCTATGGCCGCACCTATAAGGCGGACAAGCCCATAAAAACCGCCGTTGTCACCATCGGCTATGCCGACGGCTACCCGAGGCGCGTATCGAATAACGCCTATGCGGTTATAAACGGCAGGCGTTACCGCCAAATCGGGCGTGTCTGCATGGATATGATAATGCTCGACGTGACGGGCAGCGACGTGAAGAGGGGCGACGCCGTGACCCTGTTCGGTGAGGGCGGAATGACCGTTGAGGAGGTTTCGCAGATCGTAGGCACAATAAACTACGAGCTGACCTGCCTTGTAACACCCCGTGCAAGGCGCATATACTTAAACGGCGAAGCGGACGAATAATTATGCTGATAAAGGCTTTTGCAAAGGTAAATCTTACGCTCGATGTTACGGGAAAGCGAAGCGACGGCTACCATGACCTTCGCTCGCTTATGCACACCGTGGACCTATATGACGAGGTTGAGCTGGTGAAAAGCGATGTTTTCTCGTTCGAGTGCAATGAGCCTTTGCCCTCCGACAACACCGCAATGCGTGCGGCCATGCGTTATTTTACCGCTGCAGGGCTTGACGGCGGGGTGCATATACTGCTCACGAAGCATATCCCCTCCGAAGCAGGACTCGGCGGCGCATCCGCAGACGCTGCGGGCGTACTTCAAGGCTTACAGACTATGTACGGCGCATTATCCGAACCCGAGCTTTTCTCCGTGGCACGCTCTGTCGGTGCGGATGTGCCTTTTTGTCTGCATGGCGGTGCGGCGCTCGCCGAGGGCATCGGTGAAAAACTCACCCCGATAAAAAGACAGCCGCTTACCCTGCTCGTGGTCAAGCCTGCCGAGGGCGTGAGCACAAAGATGCTTTTTTCTGCGCTCCGTCTGCCGGTCGAGCACCCAAGCACCGAAGCCGCAATAGAAGCCTACAATGCTTTCGATCTGCAAAGGCTCGGCGGCTGTATGGAAAACGCCCTTGAGCCGGCCGCAGCCCTTTCCGTACCGTCGATATTCGAAATAAAGCGGCAAATGTTTTCCTGCGGCGCACTCGGAAGCTGTATGACCGGAAGCGGTTCCGCCGTCATCGGACTTTTTGAGAACGCTGCCTCAGCAAAAAACGCCGCCGATAACTTCGGCGAGCTGCCTTTCGTAGCAATAGGATAGGGCGGCGCTTGACAGGGAATTGCATACCGTCATACAAAAATGGCTTATACCGTAATAAAGCTTTCCATACGAGCTGTATTTTAGCAGAAAAGGATGTGCAGAATATTTCTGCACGTCTTTTTGGCTCACTGCCTATTGGGGAGAATGTTTTCTCCCTGTGGTATAATAAATTCGTGAAATTAAAAAGTCCTTTGGGCTTGAAACGATTTATAGGGATATGTTCGAATACATCTTCGATCCCATTTTGGAAAGGTTCCATTATCCAGAGGGAGACCGGCAATATGTGATAAAATACTATCTTAACGGCATCACTGCAATTGTGGGCGAGTGGTTGAAAGACGACTGCAAGAAACCCATATTTGATATCGTCCGTATTATTGAGGAATGTATTTTTGGTCTTAAGGGCGGCGAATAAAGGCGCGATCTGCTGTCCTATTGCCTTAACAATCGCGGAAAGGTACATCATATCCAAAACTGTTTGGGATATCCTGAGGTCTTATACTTAAATCACTGATATGACAAAAAGCAGGAACGTTTTTCCGTTTCTGCCTTTTTATTTACTATCCGTTCGATTACAGTTCTTCTGGGGAAGCCCATTTCCTATGCAATCCTTATTGCGGAGAAACAAAAAATGGGAGAAGGTCTCCCCTCTCCCGAAAGCTGTATTATATCAGCCGTTTATTGCCATAAATGTGGGCTTATTTGCCCTCCATCTCCTGCCTGCGCTTTACAAGGAACGTTGCAACGTGGTTGCCGTGGGTGCCTCTTCCGAAGCCCTCGTCCGCACCGCTCGTCCTTGCAAGCTCGGGAGTGACCTGCGTTCCGCCTGCGCAGAACATGATGCGGTCACGGATACCCATCTCCTTTGCGATGGCGTCTATCTTGGCAATGTTCTTGTAATGAATATCGTCATGGCTGATGATGGTGGAAGCCAGTATCGCGTCCGCATTCAGCTCAACCGCCGCCGCCACAAGCTTCTCCGGCGGTACGGAGGTGCCAAGATAATGCACTTCGATTCCGTACTTTTCAATTCCGCCGTGCTTGATGTCGATTATCTCCCTGAGGCCTACCGAGTGTTCGTCCTGTCCTACGGTTCCGCAGACAATTCTCATCGGCTTGCGCTCGATGTCCTCACGGATCTCGGCGTCGGACATTATATCGGGCTCCTTGGGAATAACAAGGTCGTCAACGTTGATCGCAAACGGAACCTTGCCCTTGACCTCGATCCTCGTGCCCTCCTGCTCGTGCATGATCTCACGGCTTATCACCTCGCACTCGGTCAGGTTCATCCTGTGAGCGCACTCAAGCGCCGCCGCCTCTGCGATGCGCTTTTCTGCCGGGAAGAACATGGTCAGCATAACAGTGCCGTCAGCAAGCCACTCCATCTCGGGGCGGATCTGCTTTGAGCCGGGAACAAATTCCTTTACATCTGCCATTCTCACGTTTACGTTATCGTTGTCATCAAGCTCATCAATATAGATGATCTTCTCGGGGCATTCGAGGGTGCATCCGCCGATCAGCTTAGCCGGATCGTGGGCAAATTCCCTGCCGTACTGCTCAACGTTGTTATAGCCGTAGTGTGCCGTGACGGGAGCCATATAGTCAGCCTCACGCTTATAGATAGTGCCAACGCCTATTCCGCCGTTCAGCTTTCTGGCAATGCCGTCGCCGTTCCTCTCGGGATAGCAGCCCGAATCCACGAAGAAGCCATCTTCTACCGCCGCAAAGTAGCCGCCCATTTCGAGCATCTCCTCCATGAACAGTATCGCACGCTCCTTAAGCTCCCTTGCCTTTTCCCTGAGGTAGCCGTCCTTTTTAAGCTCGACCATCTCCATAAGTCCGTCAAGACCCACGAGAGTCTGCTTTGCCGTGTCGCACGCCTCGATATTGTAGATATGCCACGGTACGTTTCTGCCCTCGTCAGGGGTTATGGTGGACTGAATATCGGCACTTGTCAGCTTTGAAATTACCATGTTCAGAACATGGGTAACGGTTGCCTCTCTTGTGCTGGACTCGATGTATTTCGTGTTCATCTGGGCACGCATACGGTACTCATGGAACAGATCCCTGAGCGCTACGGCATAGGGCAGGTCCATATATACGCAGGGTGCGGGGGTTGCCGTCGGGGGCACAGTTGACAGGCAGATATTCTTCTTGGGTACGCCGACACGGGCGGAGAATATCGCATTTATGCCGTGCTGTACCATCAGCTCGGGCATGACCTTCCACGCCTCCCTTGCGGTAGCGTTTGCGTTATGCGCTCCGTCGATCTGCGCCATGCCCGCCCATGCGATGAGCTTCTTGGACTCGCAGGCGTCTACGAACGAGCGTGCCATATTGATGTTTCTGTAAATGACGTTGTACTGGGGATCCTGATGCACGCCGTTTACGCCTTCCTCGGCAAACATAACGGCAATATCGGGACCTGCAACGCCGGAAACATAGCTGTGATAGTTTATCGGTCTTCCAACCTCATCCTCGATCATATCGAGGGCCTTTCTCTGCGCCCTTACCTGCTTACGGGTTATCGGTACGCCGCCCATGCCCTGGGGTGTACCCTCGATAAGTCCGTCAAAGTGCGACTGTCCGGCGGTTCTTATTACCATGATATGGTCTGCACCGTGATGCGCCGCCATTCTCATGCGGCGGATATCGTCCTCAAAGCGTCCCGAGGCGATCTCCGTGGTAATAACGGGTGCCGGCTGGGGGTCGATGTCGTCAAAATAGTGTGCGGGGGGCAGCGGAACGCTCCTTTTAAGGGGAGTTGTGCAATCCCTGTAATTGAACGGACCCATCTCAAGGTTTTCCGCCGGAGTTCTCCACGTCCAGCCCCTGCGGCGGGGACGGTAGTTTTCAAGATTCTTCAGTATTTCCGCTACGTTTATGGGTTTATCGGGTGTAAGTCTGTATTCTTCCATCACGCTTTACCTCCGTTAAAAAGCTGCTCCGCCTCATCCCAGCGGTTGCCCTCGGCAAGTTCAAGACCTGCCTTGCGAATATCCATTCCCGTGTGTTTTGCGAGCCTGTATATCACGTTGCCTGCGCCGTGTGCGATGAGCTCATGCTCGATTGCGCCCTGCACGATAGCCTTCGCCTCAAGGGACGAGAAGCCCATTCTCAAAAGTACCGAACGCTCAACCGAGGGCGAGGTGTACTCATAGCCCATCTGAAGAAGCGGGTCAACCAGCTTGTTTGCAAGCTCCCAAAAGCGCTCCTCAAGCTGCTCATCGGTCAGATTCGCAAGATGCTCTCGGCGTGCTTCAAAATCGTCGTTTCTCTTCATTTTGATTCCATGTTCCTTTCGCTTTAATTAAAGTGTGGCAAGTATGCTCATTACCTTTGCACGGTCGCTGTTTGTTTCGGCGCAAAGATATTCAATATCCTGCTCGGTCAGGCTGTCCTTCTTGTCACCGACGGCATTCTTTATATGCGAGCGGCGAACCCTGTCAAGGTCGATGTCCGTGACGGAAATGAGCGACGGATGCGCCGGAAGCACGATGCTCTTGCCGGGGACTTCCTCGGCGGGATCTCCGAAATAGATGTCTATGCCGTTTTTCCTTGCAAAGGAAAGCTGCGGATTGATGTGCTTTCCTGCGCCGGTGTATTCGGTCTCCTGCACAACGATGCACTGATCCTCGTCCATCTCCTGTGCCAGCTTGAATGCGGCCGCAAGCGCCGTATTGCCTGCCGGCCCTTTTTCCAGACCCTCAAGAGAGGCAAGCGCTTCGGTGATGTAGAATACGCAGCCCTGCGTTACGGTAACGTATCTGTCCATGTAACGAAGCGGACGTGCCGCACTCCTCGGGACGTCGCTCCTGTCGGGATTGGTTGCAAACGGTACGCCGAAGCCCGTGTGACCGGTGGTGAAGCTTTTTTTATTGAACTGCTCGTCGCTCGCCATGTGCAGACCCGTAAGGTTCACGCTTGCGCCGATCACCTTCGCCTTGCAGTTTGCCTTTCTTAAACCCCTTGCGGTACCCGTGAGATTGCCGCCGCCTGCGTTGGTGCAAACAACAACGTCCGGATCCTTGCCGATGCGCGATCTGAACTGCTGTGCTATTTCGTAACCGAGCGTTTCCACACCTGCAATGCCGAAGGGAGTATAGAGCGATGCGTTAAAGTAGCCTGTCTCCTCAAGAAGCCTGAGAACCGTAGAGAAAAGCTCCGGTCCGACGGTGAGCTGTACTACCTCTGCACCGAGTGCTTCACACTTTCTCGCCTTTTCGATTATCTCGGGCTGCCCGACGCCTCGGGAGTCATAGCACTCCTGAACGACGATGCACTTTAACCCAGCCATCGCCGCATGACACGCAACCGCCGCACCATAGTTGCCGCTTGTTGCCGTTACAACACCCTTGTAGCCGAGCTTCTTCGCCTGATAAATGCTCGTGCAGGAACGCCTCGCCTTGAAACTTCCCGAGGGGTTAGATGCTTCGTCCTTGATGAATATCCTTGCGCCCTTGCCTGCGGGAGCGCATTTTCTTGCAAGGGTCGTAAGGTTTTTAAGCTCGATGAGTGGGGTATTTCCGACGGAGAACAGGCTCTGCACACGCTGAAGCTCCTCAAGCGTATAGCCCGTGGACTCCATCATGCCCTCGTAGTCGAAGCCTATTCCGTCATACTCGAATTTGGAATATTCCATGCCGACGGAAGCACGAATGATCTCGTTCTTTCTTGCCATTATTGCGCTGTAGCTGTTATCCATCATTCGTCACCTCCGAACGTTATTTTACGGACGGTATCGCCGATCTGAAGCACCTCGGGCACCAAAACGCCAAAGTTATGCTCAAAATAGGGTGCTTCTTTTACAAGCACTCCGCTCGTGCGCCTTCCGGTGCGGGTGATAACCTCCACCTCGTCGCCAAGCTCTGCATCGGCCTGAAGATAGCCCTTTACCCACATTTCGAGCGGATGCTGCTTAGTATCCTCAGGAAGCGCTGCGGAACGCTCCTCCGGCCTTAAAACAATGTTGTGTATCTGCACCCAATCGCCCTTCTTAGCCATTTTTTCCTCCTAAATCACTTAAAAATTTATAGCACAAAATCCCCGAGATGTGCCCGGGGAGTTTTATAAGCTGATTTATCTTTCGATGAAGTCTCTGAAGTCACCCATTATCGCACGGGGTACGGGCAGATCAATCATCGTCTTGAGACCCGGGCGTGCGTTGATGACATGAGGTATCATGTTGACTACCATTGCTATCGTGCCGATACCGCCGTCAACCTCAGGATTGATCGCCATGTTGACCTCGGGCGTGCCCTTGAGAATGATGTAGTCGCCGGTGTGAGTGCCTTCCATCTCCGGCTCGATCTGCTGGGGATGGTACATATCGATTTTAACCTCGCCGTCTACATAGCCCTGTCCCGTCATGTTTACACCGGCAACGTCGCCTGCTGCCGCAAAGCCATAGGGGGATTTACGATCGACAGTGGTTACGATGGGCTTCATCTGCTGCTCAAACTTCTCAACGTTCCAGCCAAGTGCTTCTGCTATCATGCCCACGGACTCAGCAAATCCGACGTGACCCGCAAGGGTGCCGTCCTGTACGCCCTTTTCAAAGGCTTCGACGGTGACGCCAACGCCCTGCTCCTCCATAACGGCGGGTCCAAAGGGCGAGAGGCTGTTTACACGGCGGCAGGTAACCGTTTCAACGTCGGTCATGCAGCCGGTAAGGCAGATTGCCAGAAGGTCCATCATCAGACCGGGGTTGATACCGGTTCCAAGTACGGTTACGCCGTTTTCCTTGGCGATCCTGTCAAGCTCCCTGGCAAGCTCGGGCTGCTGTGCCTTAGGATAGCTCATCTCCTCGGCGGTGCTTACCACGTTTATGCCCTGCTCAAGAACGTACTTGATTTTCGGAAATGCCTTTTTGGTGAAGGAATCGGTCGCTATAACGCAAATATCGCAATTCTTGTTGAATGCAACCTCCTCAATCTTCGGATTTACGATAACGTCGGCACGGTCGCCTTTCTCAACGCCGAGAACCTCGAAAATGCTTTTTCCGACACGGGCAGGATGAATGTCGCATACGCCGACAATATCTACGCCTTTTTTAGCGAGCAAAACCTTCGCTACGCCGGAACCCATGGCACCAAAGCCCCAAATTGCAACTTTTACGTTTTCCATTGTTTTTCCTCCATGAAAAAACTATATTTCAAATAATTATATCATAGTGATATTTTTTTGTAACCAGAATAACGAATATATTCTTCCAAATTTGCCGCAATCAGGCGGTGAAAATCACGGTGTAGACAATTAAACTCCCGCTGTTCGGCAAAAAGCCGCCACCCCATTCGGGGTGGCGGTTTCTGTTTAGCTTTCAGCCGTTAGCCGTCGTGCCGATCAGTCTT